>OHTB01001150.1_pt1 | contig 12325 bp, 10 predicted proteins | sample 1578771 | NCBI WGS metagenome assembly OHTB01 (sample SAMEA3879516, study PRJEB24766) | human gut metagenome | biome: human-associated habitat; feature: feces | place: USA | collected 1985/1987 | reverse complement strand
AATCGTTTGTGTGCAAATATATAGGATTAATTTTTGAGAAAATCCATAGTTTTGCTTGTCGACAGGCTTTTGACGATATATTTCATCATATTTCACTATGTTATTTGTCTTATAATAAGCGTGTTGTGAATTTCTTTGTTTTTGGTGAAGATAGTTGGTACAAATGGGGTTGTGTATCTTTAAAACAGAGATTATCTACATTGTTTGGCGGAAAAACAATATAGATAATCTGATGATTGAAAGGGAGTTGTCTTATTAGCAATGCAATATGCTGTTCATTCCCTCACTAAAATATAATAGGATGTTACAGTTTTGCTTATGAACGACTTTACTTATCAGCCATTTCCTGAATGCAGCGGAATGTCCAGTGTCTATTTGATAGGATAGGGCAATAATCATGTTGAGATTATACATATCGGCACTATTCCCATTCTCCAACTTTACACATTGGCAGACTTCATCCTCCTTTAAGATGTTGGCTCTCAATGTCGCTTTTATGCGAGAATTGATTACTCCTGCCGTTGTATAGAACAAGTCTGCAATCTCCCAAGCTGTCATCCATACTTCGCCATCAGAAATCTGGATACTGCTCCGTTGTTTGTTATGATTCCTCTTTTCATGGCTATAATTTATTTCAGTGAAATTTTATTGGCTGTCTCTCGTTTCTTTACATTTACCAAATCTGCATAGATTTGAGTTGTGGAAACGTTCTTGTGGGTTAGCATTTTTGAGACCGTGTAAATATCTGTACCTAAGGAGATTTGTATGACTGCGTAGCTATGTCGAAATCCATGGAAGGTTATCGGTTTCGTTATTCCTGCCTTTTTGAGCCAGTTCTTCGGCGGATAGTTAATCATGCTCCGTTTCAAACCCTTGAATACTTTACCTGTGTCGGGCGTACCGCATAGTTCGTAGGCTTCGTAGCTGATAGGGAGTGTCGCTTCCGTTTGGGTTTTCTGGGTTCTGATACGCAAGCAATAGCCTTGGTCGGGAGCAATAGCGAAATCTTCCCATTGAAGATTGAGAATATCGCTGATGCGTAAACCTGTCAGACAAGCAAATAAAGAGGCTGCTTTCAGAACAGGGATATCACAAGGTGTGGCGGCAAGTTGCTTCACCTCGTCTAATGTCAGATATTCTTTCTTCACATCTTACGGTTCAATCTTATCAAGGTAGTCATTGATGTTTTCTCGAAGCCATTTGTCCCGATAGGCACTCTGATACAACGGATTGCCTCTGCCTTGTTCAGCATATCGTTGTTTAACTCCCTTTCCATTTCGTTTTTCGGGTGGGCATAGATGTAGATGCCGAGATATTCCCGACGACTCATCTGCATTGTCTCAGGGTTACGGACTGCCGGATAATAATCCAGATACAAGGAGAAACGATTATTTCGAATCGCTCTCTGACGAACTGTTACTTTTCTACACGTGTGTGTCATACTGTTTAATTTTTAGAGTTTTACATTTGTTTGGTGCAAAGGAATATGGTGATTCAATGGTGGTAACATTCACCGATAAATAACTTATTCAATCTTTGGGGCTGCAAGTAGCTTATCCAATTCGGGTTTGGAAATAAGCGTGTATTTGCCTTTCTTGATCTTTGATATATTATGATACTTCGCATAATGATAGAGTTGGTCACGGGTGAGATTGAACTTCTCCATTGCTTCGACTACCGTATAATATTGCGGTTCTTCGGGTGCTGCCACTCCTTTGGCAATATCGACATGTTTCTTGGAATAGTACACCATGATACCCTCTTTCTTCTTCGGAATGGCGTTCTTGGAAACGAATGTGTAGATGGCTGATAAGGTCATACCGAATTTCTCCTGCATTTCTTGGGTACTATACCATTCGGTAATGTCGGGATTCGGGGCTTTCTTGGCAAAGTAAGCGTCCATGTGCTTCTTGCTCCAGTAGGTCTTGCCACGATTGAAAGTGCGAGGTATGTTGTTCTTTTTGGCTACCGCAAATATCCATGATTCGTTTACATGGTATTTCTCTTTTACTTCGGCTGTGGTGTAGAAGTCGGTAATAGGGGCTTTCTCTATGGGTACTCTCTTCTTATACTCCGCAGCATTTTCAAATAAAAGCTCAATGTCTTTCCTCCTGACTAATGTTTTTCCTTTTAATTGAACCGCTTTAATTACGTTATCTGCCATGTAGCGGTAAATGCTGGCTCGACTAATTCCTAAGAGTTTTGCGGCTTCGGGTGGCGTATAGAACTCTTTGTCTTCAACAGACGGTTCTTCTACGTTCATTGAAAACTCTTTTTGATAAGAAGCTATACGCTCTTGCCTAATCCGTTCCTTGTAAGCTGCATTATTGCACCTATGAGAACAATAGTTCGTAGTCGTTTTGTGGGCTATGAAAATCTGCCCACACCACTTACATTTTTTCTTGATTTCGATGTTACTGCTCATTCTTTTCTCCGTTTATTTCTCCATTTTTGTTTCAGTGCGTCTCACCACGTCTCACTGTGTCTCAAATCTACACTACCTTGTTGGCGAGAAACAAGGCTTCAATAAGCGAGCAACAAATACGGTACAAAAATGAGCTGAAAAAGCCCTATAAACGATAACCATCACTTATAAGGCCAAAAAGAAAGGCGTTCAAAATGAACGCCGTAATAATCATTGATGATATATGCTAATCGTTGGTAATCACCCCTTACTTGCCGATGCAGAAGTTGGCGAAGATGGAGGAGAGGAGGGTGTCGGTGGTGACTTCGCCGATGACGGTGCTGAGGGAAGTGGTGGCGGCACGTAGGTCTTGGGCGATTAGTTCGCCTGAGAGGTGGGCTTGGATGCCCTCTTCTACGGAGAGGAGGTGCTGAGCGGCCTCCCTAAGTGCTGTGGATTGTCGTAGGTTGATAGCCATTAATTGGTCGTCAGCCACTGCTAGGTCAGAGAAGTTGTGGTGAAGTAGTTCTTTTACCTGCTCTATGCCCTCACTTTTCATTGCACAGATGGGTAGAATGGTATTGATCTCTTGCTCTACTAGCCATCCTTTCAGCGCCTCAACCTGATCCTCCGAGGCAATATCTATCTTATTGATGATGCCTACGATTTGTTGCTTAGAGGTTTGGGGTGCGATCCTATCTAGTACACTTTGCCATTCTACAGCCGTCTCAGTCGGATCAATCACCCAAAGGACTAGCTCCGTATTGGCGACCTTTTCAAGTGTCCTCTCAATCCCAATTTGCTCTATTGTGTCGGTTGTCTCTCGCAGTCCTGCCGTATCAACCAGTCTGAATTGCTGACCTTTTATATATAGGGTATCCTCAATAGTATCTCTTGTGGTGCCGTGAATATTTGAAACAATAGCACGCTCTTCATTAAGTAGCCCATTAAGAAGGGTCGACTTGCCTGCATTGGTAGCTCCAACGATAGCAATGGGAATGCCGTTTTTGATCACCTCACTAGTGGCGTAGCTTTCGGCTAGCGACGAGACACTTTTTCGGATCTCCTGGCATTGAGCAAGCAGTTTATCTCTCGGGACAAACTCAACATCTTCCTCCGAAAAGTCCAGCTCCAATTCAATGAGGGAGGCCAAACGAATGAGTGGCTCTCTTAGCTCTTCAATCTTTTTGCGAAAAAGACCTCGCATCTGAGTAATAGAAAGGCGGAGAGCTGCTCTATTGGTGCTAGCAATCACATCTGCTACAGCTTCGGCTTGAGAAAGGTCGAGCTTGCCATTGGAGAGCGCCCGACGGGTAAATTCGCCTGGCTCCGCCATCCTCGCTCCCGCTTGAATCAATAGATCCAAGAGTAATTGGGAGATCAGAGGGTTGCCATGATACGTTATCTCCACTTGATCTTCGCCTGTATACGAATGTGGAGCCCTCATTACTAGGATGATACAGTCATCTATCCTACTTCCATCCTTGGGGTCGTATAGCCAACCATACTGAGCAGAGTAGGGAGCTGCGGTGAGTAGTGAAGTATCTTTTTTCGTAGCCCTAAACAGGCTATTGACTATCTCAATCGCCTTTGTCCCTGATACCTTAATGGTACTCTGTGCTCCCATGCCGTGTGGTGTGGCTACTGCACAGATTGTATCTTCGAAGTTATTGTGCTCCATTGGCTTCTACATATAGCATAAAGAATCCATCCATGGCGTCCACCTTTCCTCTCGCGAGGTACCCCAAAACGCCAGGATGAATTCAAAAATGTCTCTTATCTGTCCGCTATCGCGGTCCCCTCCTCAAAAGCTAGAAGGGCGGTAGAATCACTTCTTATTGCGATTGCCGTAGCGACTACGGAACTTATCTACACGTCCAGCAGTATCCACTAGAGTAGCTACACCAGTATAGAATGGGTGTGAGCTACTTGATACCTCGACTTTAATTAGTGGATAAGTCACACCGTCAATCTCAATTTCTTCACGTGCATTGGCACATGAGCGAGTGATGAATGTCTCGTCATTTGACATATCCTTAAATACTACCTTACGATAGTTCTCAGGATGAATACCCTTCTTCATTATTATCTTATGCTTTAATTAGTTTCTGACTAATATTCTCTATTGGATTGCAAAGGTACATATAATACCATACATTTCCAAATATTTTACGCTTGCACTTCTCTTTTTTATCTTTGTATGAGAATCTCTTGGATCAGCGGAATAATATTCTCTCTTATTCTGATCGGGTTATTTCGATGCTCTCCTGGTACTGCGAAGGCGTGCGAGGAATCGAATAACTGGTCAAAGAGGGAACGATAGGAAATTAGCTCATCATTTTCAGCAAAAAGAGCCCACGTGTTTTTTACTTCAAAGGGCGAGGGCGCCAATGACTCTTCCAAGTGAATATACTTATCTATCTCGGTTTGAGTAGCATTGCCGAATTCTGGCAAATATAATAGCTCCGAGGGTTTCATGCAGGGGTTGATGACTATTCTAGGGCATCCCTTAATTCGTAGAGCGGTAAATCCTCCCATGCTAGAGCCGATGACTAAGTCAATTCCTTCATTATCCACCAGCATTTGTGCTTGATGGATATTTGCCAGCATATTTTCGAAGGAACTCAACTCATTGCTAAAGGCTGGAGCAAAAAGGGTAGCCTCCTCTCCTAGTTGCCTTTGAAGTTCGGTTGCTGTGGCACCAAAAGCCCCACCACTGTAGCCATGGATAAAGAGTATTCTCGGCTTTCTCATTTTCTTATATTGAGCACTTAAGTAACGGTACTCCTCCTCGTATTGCTGATGCTTCGTGAGATCTTTTTCGGTAGGGTTAGGAATTCTAGAAATATCTAAATTGTGCTCCAAGTCGTGGAGTTTCACTGCCGTTGCCACTGGGTGCTCTCCGATTGCTTTGATGTAGGTTTCTCTGGTGCCATACCGATGGCTGTTGAGCAGTTCGAGCACCGTCTTAAGCGTCTCCCGTGCTTCAGAAGGCAGTTTCTCGCCTGCAATCTCCTCAAGTCTCTGAAGAACCTCAGCAGTAGAGTGAGGCGTATCTTCACTCGCATCATGGAGGTATCCAGCTACTACCTCCAGCCAAGTCTCCCCCTTGCTAGCTACCGTCTGAAGGTGCCCTTCAAAATAATCCTTCCCAGCCTTATCGCACTGACCCTTGTGGAGTTGCTCTGCCAAGCGTCTGGCACTCTGGATAAATAATGAGTAGTTAATCATATAAACTCTCTTTGGATCTAATAATACCAATGGCAAATATACCGATAATAACGCTTAACCGTTCTGCTGTTGCCTTGATAAAGTATAAGACAAAGGTGGTAGAGGAGCCTATTCCTTTACCACCTTTGTCTTTTAATAAAGATGATCAGTTACTCTCTCATCATCTTATCAATGTCTATCACCTCATGGTGCTTCTTCTGCCGAGCGTGGAACGCTTTGTAAAGGGCAGGTACTACGATGAGGGTGAGAAGGGTCGAAAGGGCCATTCCTCCGATGATTACCCAGGCCATGCCAGTTCGTAGCTCGGCACCTGCTCCAGTAGCGAGTGCTACGGGGAGCATTCCGATAATCGTGGATAGTGCCGTCATAAGAATTGGACGGGTGCGAAGCTTCACAGCACGTATCACTGCCACATCTACTACTAGCCCTTCTGCCATTGCTTCATTGGCGAAGTCTACTAATAGAATTGCATTTTTGGCTACCAATCCTATCAGCATCACCATTCCGAGCATCGCATAGATACTCATAGCTGTATTGCTGAGTGCTAGAGCGAGTAAAGCACCTACTACAGATAAAGGAATGGAGATCATCACCACGAGTGGGTCGGTCCAGTTATTGTAGAGGAGTACGAGTGATAAATAGATCAGCAAGAGTGAAAGCAGGATGGCAGTTTGGAGCACACTCATAGAGTCCGACATCTTCTTCATGTCACCCGTAGCTTGTATCTCGACTCCTTGAGGCATCTCCTCCCGGTCCAGTGCCTTCATAAATTGCTTTGCGATGGCCCCAGGCGATACCCCGTATGCCTGAGCACGTAGCGTGACAGAGCTATTGCGATTGAAGCGCTCCAGACGGCTGGGTCCAATGCCGAGGTGTATATCGGCCAGCTGTGCCAAGCGGATCTGGTCGCCACGACCATTGGTCAGCATCAGATTGAAGACATCGTCAATAGATTGGCGGGATGCTTTATCGGAGCGAATGTTGATAGCATACTCCTGCTCCCCTTGGGTGTATCTCAATTGGTCATTGCCTTGGAAATACATTTGCATCATCATGCCTACGTTGTCAAGGGTGAGTCCGAGGTCCGCCATCTTGTCCCTCTGTACCTTTACCACCACTTCGGGTGTGGCGTTTTCTACCGAGAGGGTGGGCTGTACTACACCTGGGATGCTCCTCATTATATCAAGGGCTTTATCGGCATAGGTAGCTACCAAATCCTTGTCGGATCCTGAGATAATGTACTCCACCGCTGCCTTGGAGACGGTGCCAGTCATACTCACGCTATAGATATTGACTCGGGCGTCCACTAAGTGGTCAGATAGCGGTTTTCGGATCCGCTGGATATAGGCTTCGGTTCCCTCTTTCTGCTTTTTGAGTTTTACATTGAGCTCAGCCAAATAAGGAGTTCCTTTATTGCTCTGTGAATTGTCGCTGGTTTGCCCTACCATAGTCACCACTTTCTCCACTTCAGGGCGTTTCATAAACCAGATTTCCGCCTTCCGAACCAATCGGTTGGACTCCTCCATGGAGATATCTTTGGGCATCTCTAGTTGCACAATGCACTCACCTCGGTCCATATAGGGCTGGAACTCAAAGTTCACAAAGCCCAATGGAAAGAGTAGTAGCACGGAGCCCATTACACAGAGTACAATTACTAAGAGGAGCCACCTATGCGAGAGCCCCCACTGGGCGATAGAGGAAATGTGAGTAGCAAACTTGTCGATGCCATTTTCAAAACCATTGAGTATCCGTCCGAATGGTTGCTCTTTATCCAGTTGCTTAATATTGCCAAAGCGAGAAGTAAGCAAAGGAACTAATGAAAGTGCGGCTAGTAGACTGAGGAGGATCGCAATAACGATGACCCCACAGAACTGTCGTAGAATATCGGAAACCAGTGTGTTTGTGAAGATGATAGGGAGAAAGACTGCCACCAGTACTAGGGTGACTGAAATAACGGTTAGCCCAATCTCGTTCATCGCATCAAAGGTGGCCTTGAAGCGATTTTTGCCCATCTCCATGTGTCGGTAGACGTTTTCAATCACCACAATAGCATCATCCACCAATACGCCGATCACGAGGGAGAGGGCTAGGAGCGACATCATATTGAGGGTAAAGCCAAATAGCTTCATTCCGATGAAGGAAGAGATGAGGGATACCGGCACTACCACCATCACGATGAGTGCATTCCGTACGTTGTGTAGGAAGAATAGAATCACAAGGGAAACCAGAAGCACTGCCAAAAGGAGGTCGGTGAGTACCGACTTGATGGCATTGCTGGTGAAGGTGGTGGTATCCTGTGCGACCTCTATTTGGAGTCCTTCGGTAGCATACTGGCTTTGAAGCCACTCTATCTGCTTATTGACCGCTTTACTTACTTCAATGGCATTGGCGTCGGACTGCTTTAGGATATTAATCAGAATAGCTTCTTGTCCGTTGACACGACCAATTTTTACAGGGTCTTTAGTGCCATCTGATACCTCTGCCACATCCTCCAAGCGAATCATGGCTCCATTGGCGGAGCGAATCACCATCTTGCGTAGCTCCTCGACCGAAGTAATCTTGCCCGATAACCGAACTGCCATCTGCGTGGAGGGGCTCTGTAGATATCCAGTAGGGAAGTCTAGGTTGGCACCTCGTATGGCACCTTGGACCATCATTGGGCTGATGCCGAGGTCGTGCATACGGTCTTGATTGAGATTGACCTGAATCTCGCGCTGTACACCACCCACAAGATCTACATTGGCCACTCCTCGGATATGAGAAAGGTCGGGGCGTACTCGTTTGTCCACCAAGTCAAATAGCTCTGTAGAGCCTATGTTGGCTTGTGCGGAGAGGATGAGGATTGGTTTTTCATCTACGGAGACTTTGGAGATTCGTGGGGAGAGGATATCACGTGGAAGCTCTGCCCGCTTGGCATTGAGACGATTTTGGGCTTCGGTCATTGCTTTATCAATGTCGGTGCCAAACTCAAAGGAGACCATAATCATCGACATTCCTTCAAAGGAGTAAGACTGTATATGGTCAATGCCCTCCATACTGGAGAGTGCCTCCTCGGATTTTTGAGTGAGGGAAAGCTCAACCTCGCTCGGAGAAGCCCCAGGGTATACGATCTGAACCGTGAGGATAGGTGGGGTGAACTTAGGCATCAGCTCCGCACTCAGGCTCTTGAAGCTCAGATATCCCAAAACGGCCAATAATATAAAAAGAACCGTAACGTATATGGGGCGTTTGATGGAAGTTTCAACTATTTTCATCGCCTTATTCGTTTAATGATTCTTTGATGCTTTTGACGGGGGCGCCATCGGAGATGTTGATCAGTCCAGCTACTACTAGGCTATCGCCTTTTTGAAGTCCATCAAGGACCTCGATGTGATCTCCTACCGTGTTGCCGGCGGTGATGGCCTTTTGTAATGCCATACCGTTGCGTACAATGTAGACTTTTGCATCATTGATACTTCCGATGATGGCTTTACGAGGGATGAGTATGCCAGTTTGCTCCGATGCTCTTGCAAATGAGATGGATACGTACATGCCTGGGTGTAACCCTTCGGAGGTCTCTTTATCAAGTATCACATCTACGGGAAACGAAAGGGCTTGGTTGGCTTTGTCGCCGATCATGGAGATGTGTCCGGTGATCTCTCGGGTGGGGAAGAGCTCGCTCGTGAGGTGTACGCTCTGGCCTTTGGTGAGCTGAAGACGCTGTCGCTCGGTGACGTAACAAGAGACTTTGAGCTGGGAGTCGTCAACGATCTCAAAGAGCTTGGCCCCGGGATTGAGGAAGCTCCCTACCTCTACGTAGCTCTTGTAGACTTGGCCTGAGGTGGGGGCCACGACCGAAGCATCGGAAAGGCGGCGACGAGCAGCAGTGTAACGCCCTTCTGCGGCGACCATCTGGGTATGCATAGCGGCTAGTTGCTGGTCGGAAACCCCTCCTTGTGCGTGTGCATTTTCGAAGCGTTGGTAGTCTCGCTGAGCTGCCTCAAAGGCTACCTTAGCCGACTCTGCATCGGCGCCGAGGGTTTCGGCATCGATCTGCAGGAGCAATTGCCCCCTTGAAACTCTATCGCCTTCTTTCGCTCGAAGAGTAATAACACGTCCGCCTATGGCCGAGGTGAGGGTTTGGTCGTAAATACCACGCACTAGTCCGTTGGCGGTGAAGTCTAGGGAGTAGGGGCGTTCGTTGACGATTTCTGTGCGAACTGCCACGGCTGTTTGGTCGAGTAGGATACCCTCTGTCTTGGCTGCAGTACTTCTTCTATTGCCAATCAAGGTGAGCACGATGATCCCGATAACTACTATGATGACTATCGGGAGGAGAACTTTCTTTTTCATAAGAATATATATCGTTTAATGGTTGTTGGTGATCATTTCCATGACTTCGCCATTGACTTTCTTGAGGTCTATATAGGCTTGCATGTAGTCTCCTAAGGCGCTAGCATAGGAGAGCTGTGCCTGTATGAGCGATTGGGTAGCATTGAGCACATCGGAGAGGGAGGCAACGCCGGAGTCGAAGTTTTTCTGTGCTAGGTGGAATACCTCTTCGGCTAGGGCTTGGTTGTCTTTTTGTAGGGCGATGGTGCTCTTGGTGTCTTGTAGCTTGAGGAGGGCATTTTGGCGTGCCATCTGTAGCGATTGCCCTAGCATCCGTAGATCCTCCTGTGCTTTGAGGAGGTCTATGTGGCTCTCCTTTACCTTGGCACTTCTCGAGAGTCCGCTGAAGATGGGGATTTTGAGATTGAGCCCCACCATGGCGGTAGGGTAGCTATAGCTATTGGTGTTCTTGAAGAGTTGGTCGCTCATCCTATTATATTGTAGGTTGAATATCAGGGTGAGAGTAGGAAGATACTCGTACTTCTTGGCTCTATTTTGTAGCTGGGCCATCTTTTCGCGTGCTAGTAATTGTCGGTAGGCGACTTGCTGCATGAGGTTGAAGGGCCTGAAGGTATCGGCTTGGCTCTGACTGTCTACTAGTGAGAAGTCCATTGGCGGTAGCGAAATGGGTTGGTCGATATTCCATCCCATTTGTAACTTGAGTAGGTTTTTCTGTACCTCAAGGCCGCTTTCAATAGCCGCTTTTTGCGTCTTTAGGTTGGTGAGATTGACCCGTACTCGGTCTACGTCGATACGCTTGACGAGGCCGTTGGCGTAGTTGACCTCCATCATTTTCAGCATCTTCTCTACAAGGTCTACACTTCTCCCCATCTGCTGCACGGCATAGTCTGTTACCTGAATGCCGTAGAATAGAGTGGCGGTCTTGGCCACTACCTCTTCCTCTGTAGCTTCGGCACCAAGTGCAGCCATCTCTTGGGATACCTTGGCGATGTCGAGGGTGTTGAAGAGTGGCATATTGAGGATCTGCTGGCTAAGGGCTACCCCTGCATTAGCCGTGTACTTTGTGCCCATCTCCACGGTCATGTACTGCGATGCATTGGGGTCTCGCATCTTCTCTGGGAGCATATTATTCATGAAGTTGGGCATCACAAACTTTGCCTTTTTTAGGTTGTCATTGACGCCAGCAGAACCATTGATTTGCGGAAGAAGTGCTCCGAACACCTCCTGACGAGCCAGCTTTGCCTTTTGCTGCTCGTAAGCAGACTTCTGGATGTCGCTATTGTGTTGGAGCGCATATTCCAGGCAGTCGGATAGCGTGTAGACCTCTTGGGCAGTGGCTTGTGTGGTCATCAGAAGTAGGGCGGTGTACACAATCCACTTTCTCATCTTGCCAATTGAGGCGAAGGTGTCTGTGAATCGACCACCATCAGCATAAATGTTTTTGGATAGATACATGGTTGTGTGTTATTATTGTGTTGGTTGTTAGTTTTTATTCTTTGAGGAGCGCCCTCAGATAATACTTTATAATGTTGGCAAAGTATTCTCCCGAATAGGGGAGGCGACTACTGGTGACGGAGTGGATGTAAAATCCAAATATGGAGTAGGCCATATACTCACAGACGAAAGAAATGTCGATATCTGGGCGATAAACCCCTTCCTGGATCCCTTGCTGGAGGTTATTGGCCATTTTCTCCCGGAATAAATTGGAGCCCATAATGTGCCCGAGCATCGCTTGATTGGGGTTGCTCTGCATGAGGTCGGAGAAAAATATGGGATTGAGCTCGGTAAATAGGTTGTCGAGCTGATTAAAACAGCGTATGACGCTCTCTTCGGCACTTATATCGGGATTATCTAGATCTTTCAATGTGGCCTTGAAATCTTCGGAGATCGCCTGGACACATTCCTTAAGTAGCTCCTCTTTGGAGCTGAAGTTATTGTACAGGGTTTTCTTGGTGATGCCCATCTTCGTCGCCATCTCATCTAGGGAAAGTCTGAAGCCTTCTTGCTTGAGGATCTCTATTGCCTTTCCGATATATTGTTTTTTGCGGTCAGTACTCATATAGTTGGTTGTTTTTAGTATGATTCGTTGTATCTTGGGACAAATATACACTTTTTCTACTATAATAGTGTAATTAGTGCATATTTATTTCTTTCTTGGCTCTAATATTTTTGTAATAGGCATATAATCAATTGGTTATTGGAGTGTTAAAATTAGGCTTTTGTTGGGTTTGCGAAGAAAAAGACGGATATTATTGTTTTTCGCCATATTATTGCCGAAAAATGGTGCGGATAGGGATTATTTGGAGAATGTTGCACGAAGTGCCATTCTCGCACATTTGAATCAAATGCGCTGAGACT
>OHTB01001126.1_pt1 | contig 12532 bp, 9 predicted proteins | sample 1578771 | NCBI WGS metagenome assembly OHTB01 (sample SAMEA3879516, study PRJEB24766) | human gut metagenome | biome: human-associated habitat; feature: feces | place: USA | collected 1985/1987 | reverse complement strand
TCTGTGTTCTCTGTGTTCTCTGTGTTCTCTGTGTTCTCTGTGTTCTCTGTGTTCTGTTGTCTCCGCTTCTTTCACAGCCTCTGTTACCTGTTCCATTCTTACACCTCTCCAGTCATTTCCCTCTGCCTGCCGAAACGCTTTGTTTCCCACATCCGCATTTATTGTTTGTCGATCTTATAACCTACACCCCATACCACTTTCAGGTATTTGGGGTTGCGTGGATCGATCTCGATCTTCTCCCGGATGTTCCGCACATGTACCATAATAGTATCGGTGTTGACCGCTTTCTCGTTCCAGATACGCTCATAGATCTCATCTGCGGAAAATACTCTGCCCGGATTCTTGATCAAAAGCTGTACGATCTTGAATTCCATGGGAGTCAGCTTCACCGCTTCTCCGTCCACCGTCACTTCCACGGTTTCTTCGTTTAGTTCCAAACCGCCGATGGTATACACATGGGATTTCTCCTGTTCTTCCCCACTGACTGCCGTCAGATATTTGGAATATCTGCGCAGATGGGAATTTACCCTCGCCAACAGCTCCAGCGGCGTAAAGGGTTTGGTCACATAGTCATCCGCTCCCATATTTAATCCCATGATCTTATCCACTTCCTCGGACTTGGCGGACAGCATGATCACCGGGAACTCGTGATTCTGCTCCCGCAGCTTCATTAACATCGTCACACCGTCCATCACCGGCATCATGATATCCAGAATGGCCAGATGGATCTCCTCCTGTGCTACGATCTCCAGTCCTTCCTTACCGTTGGCAGCTTTCCATACCTGATACCCCTGATTTTTCAGGTAAATCTCCACACCATCCCGGATCTCCTTATCATCCTCCACGATCAGAATATGATATTTATTGTTCTCCATGACTCCCTCTCATTCTGCCGCATGCGGCAAGGGGATTCTCTCCCCTGTCAGTTTCTGATTCTAAGTTATAATTTCTAATTTCACCTACAGAAAAAACAAAAGATTTTCTAAAGATTTTTCTCGTAAAAACACCAAGGAGGTGGACATTCGGTGCCACCTCCTTGATCATCTTCGAAGCGTACATTTCCGGCTGCCATGGTTATACTTCATCCTCATAGTACCGGATCATGCATACCAGTTCACCGTCCTCTACGGACACCTCCGCTTCCTCTCCCAGAAATTCATTGCTGATCCCGATGGGGAAATCGTTGGTGATCACAGCATTTTCCAAAGAATATTTCATGCCGCGGATATTCACGCCTTTTGCCTCCTTCGTCAGGGCAAACAGCGACATGGTGCCCTCCAGCGCCTTCCGGAAATGCACGGCTTCGTTCTGCAGTACCAGCACCATTCCCGTACCGTCTACCAGGTACCCCACCGCACCGTGATTTTTGAGATACAGCAGACACTGGATATTCGCCAGGGTATGATCAAATCTCCCACCGGTGGCCGCATAAATACGGAAATCGGTATAACCCAGCTCCAGCCCTCGCTTGATAGCTGCCAGCATGTCTGTGTCATCCTTACACTCCGGCAGGCGGCAGATCTTCTCCGGAACGGTCTGTTGTAACTGTTCCACAGCAAGCTTCTCCTGTTCGGTCCGATGATCAGGTCCGGTTCCACATTCAGGATCCCGCAGTAGCTTAAGCCGCCGTCCACCGCGATCACATAATCTTCCTCCGTCACAGACAGTTCTCCCATCGTGAGATCTCCTGCGCCAATCAAAATACATTTACCCATAGTATTTACTTTTTTCCTTTCCTGTAACGGTTCCGTCCTTGCCATTCCCAAAGTCACTTGAATGCGCCTGCGCCGCTTTGTGACCGGCCTTATTTCCGAAACAGACATTTCGTTTCGTCTGCGAGCCGTTACGCAATATTCTACAATTTCTGCGTTTACTTTTCAAGCCATACGCAGTATATTTAATCTGTTCAAACTTACAACGATACTCAGAGGATCAACATCCCTGTATGTGAAAGGCACTCTCATGAATCTATATGACAATCAGCCGCTGACCGTTGCGGAGCTCCGCAGGTTGCAGGCTTTGGAAAACCGATATCGGAATGCTGCCAGAGAAGTGTTTACGAACCGTGTGGAATACTACCACCACTTCACCGGTGGGCACTATACTTCTATCACCATCCGTGATCAGAAGACCCGCTGGGGAAGCTGTTCCTCGAGAGGGACTTTATCCTTCAATTACCGCCTGATCTACGGTCCCGCCGGTCCTCTGGATTATGTGGTAGTCCACGAGCTCTGCCACCTGACTCATATGAACCATTCGAAGGACTTCTGGAACATGGTCGAGCGCATCATGCCGGATTACCGGATCTATAAGCAGTGGTTAAGGGAGCACGGACAGGAGCTTACCCTGACGACACATCTGAAAAAGCAGGGCATTCCCATCCGCCTTGGTTAAGGCGCCATGCTATAAATGGCGGCCTGTTTTTCAACAGACCGCCATCTTTTACTATTCTGCTCTACGCAGTGCTATCTTCCGTTTATCTGTTCTCGTTTACATAGACCTGTACACGGCTCTGAATGACACCTGCCACATCTCTCGCACTCTTCTGTCCTGAGAAGTATGCTCCGGCTTCTTCCGAAATGATATTGGAGATTGCCTCATTATAGTATCCCCTCTTATTCACACTTTCCACAAAGCTTACGATTCTGTCCACCTGCTCCTGTGTCAGCTGTGGTAGCAGTATTTCCTCCCCGTTGATGTAATAGGTCTCATCGTATTCCACTTTGTTGCCGTTCTCATCCATATAGTACGGCTTCTTTGTAGCATCCTGCACATTCTTCTCAAAGGTGCTGCGAAGTACCGGAAGATTGTATTCCTGTTCCTGTATTTTATCCTGATATTCCTGTGTCAGATAGTAGCGCAGGAATTCCCATGCACCGTCGAGGTTCTTGGATTTTGCAGACAGCGCATACATCCTGTTACCTGCCCATAATACGGATCCCATGTCTCCATCGGTCGGGAAGCCTACAAAGGAGATATCCTCACCGAAGACACCGTTGATCGTACCGTTCAGGTCACGGATGTTGCTGATGGAGATGGTATCCAGCAGGGTTCTGTCCTCACGGAACTGGGATTCATAATTATTCCAGTAATCCTCTCCCCAGTAATCCTCTCCATATTCTACCGGCAGCTCGCCTGCATAGGCCAGCATTGCCACGAAATTATCCGTATCAAATGCACATTTTCCGGTGGATACATCCACGAAATCACTGCCGCAATAGTTCATCATGGTATACAGGAAGCTGTCTCTGGTAATATCACTGAAGAGTGCGGTTCCTTCCGGCATGGTATCCCGGATCGTCTGCAGCTCTTCCATAGTAATGGAGGTACGGTCACCGAAAATAGATTCTTTTCCTACCATAGTAGAGATATAGAAGGAAGGAATCACATAGTACAGTTTACCGTCCACACGGTACGCATCCCAGACATTCTGCAGATAGTCGTTTTTCGATAATTCCTCATCCCCCGCAATGAGGTCATCCACATTTGCCACCAGTCCCTTGGCAATATAGCTGTCCATTGACATATTGCTGTCCACGACCAGAATATCCGGCATTCCTCCGGAGATGATATCATTATTTAACTGCTTCACACCGAGAGTATAATCCTCTGAAGTGTTGTAGGTATTGTATTCCTTGACTACAATACGGTAAGTATCACCGGACTTATTATACTCTACCACTTTTCTCTTCAGATCATAGTCGATATAGTTACCTGCCAGCGTAAGGACGATCCGGTCCTTGATATCCTCCGGCTTCACGTGGGTGAACAGACCACCGCACATTCTGCCTTCGTTGTAATCATAATAGAAGCCCAGGAACTGCTCCTCGTCCAGTACCAGGAAATTGTTCAGGCTGCCGGCAGCCAGATCCGAATTGATATAACTCATGATCTGCTTTGACTCCTGTGTCTGCACATTATAGCTGAACAGTCCGTTACTATCGGCATAGTACAGGATGTCACCGTCTCCGGGCACCATATTGTAATAACCGCCGTTGGTCAGTGTCGAGGAAAGCTTTATTCCCTCCGATACCTCATCTGTTGCAGGATCATAGGCAGCGATATACATATCCGTGTAATTGCTCTCATCATAATAGATGATCTGCAGCTTGCCATCCGGCGTAATGATATTCGAGCTTGCATTGTTGAAAAGTGTTGCTGCTGCCTCTGGCAGCTCCTTCCGGTCTGTGATACCCTCTTCCGTCACAGTGCATTTCTCTATTTTATCACCGCTTAACATCAGTGTCAGGGTCCCATCCTCATTGGGGATGATACTATGTACCCAGGAATAGCTTTCTTCTGTATTCATATCATTCAGATCAGCTTCCCATAAGATAGTCCCATCCGCACTCCAGCAGATCAATGTATAATCATTCGTACTGCTGTAATCATCTTCGGAATATGTCTCACTATAGTAATTGCGTATTCCGTAGACATTTCCATCCGAGCCGACCGTACAATTGTTGAGCGATGTGCTAGTATAACTGCTGTTCCCTGCCGGTGCATCTACCACATCCATATCCGCTGCCGCAATATCCTGTGTGCTGGCCGCCTGCTCCGTAAGAGGCACTGCTTCATTTCCGTCCCCAGAAACCTCACCGCCCTGTGCAGGTGCCGGAGTAGCCGGAGCCTCTCCTTCCTTCCACATAGGCAGTTCTACGGTGCCAATGACGGTACCATCCTGTTTCATTGTAGTAAGATGCAGCGTACTCTGACTGCCGTTATCGGAATATTCATAGGTCTCAAACAGAAGGTAAACCGTATCTCCCTTTCTGGTCAGCAGATCAATATTCATATTGTCTGAATCCATATTGAGATCCAGGGCCTGTTCCTTAAATACATACTGTTTTGCAAGGCTGGCATCGGCCGCACTGCTGCCACCGTTTCCGTTCCCGCCGTTACCCTTTCCACATGCAGTCAGCCCTGCGATCATTGCCACGGTCAACGCGATACTGATCAGTTTTTTCCCTTTCTTTTTCATTCTCCCTCTCCTTTTCTTGTCTGTGTCTGTTGTTTTACGACTGCTGTTCCTCTTTTGTCTCCTCCGGTGTCTGCGTTTCCTCTGTCTGCATGTTCATTGTCTGCGCTTTCTCCGGCTCTTCCGAAGCTGCATCCGCAAGCTCTGTTTCCTCCGCCGGTTCATCCGTCAGCCAGGAGAATTCACTGTCTGCATAAGGGTCTTCCTCCAGTTCCCGTTCCAATTCCTCCAGGACATCCCTCTCCTTGTGGGGGTGCTTTTTCTCCCTGCGGCGTTCCACAGCCCGCTCTGCCTTATCCTTACCGGTATGCCATACCTCCTTCAAGGTCCAGCCCTTATGGCGCCACCAGTGTACAAAGCACCAGATAACGGTCACTACCGGATATAATAACAGAAGCAGCATAAATACTGTCAGTAATGCAATAATGTCTTCATAGCCTCTCGCCAGATTCTCCCAGTAGGGGTAGATGATGGCTTTTCCGTTCATGGAACGCGTTCCGAAGGCAAGGATTGTTTTGATCCGGTTGGGCAGAGAATAACGTCTGCTGTTTTCCACGATCTCAACGTTTTTCTCATCTATACCGATCCCTTCTTTTACTTTGCCGTAGGCGAACTCATCCACAGGGTTCGGCATCACGATCTCGTAATGATTGATCCCGTTATTCGTACCATAAGCAGACAGTGTCTCATAAGACACATAGACCACCGCGGAATTCAGTCCCGCCGCTTTATCCATTCTGCTGTCCGGGCGCTGCACCACACCGGTGACGATATGGGGTACATTGCCGATATATACTGTCATGCCCACCACATCATTAGAGCCGAACAGCTGCCAGGCCGCATCCTGATCGATGATACAATAATCCTGCATCAGATCATTACCGGAAAAATAGGCGCCGGTGATCAGTTTCAACGGATGGAACATAAAAAAGTCTCCGCCGATACCGATGGCATTGGCATCCAGCGTATTTTTCCCGTTGACCAGGGTGATCTTGCCGTCCGCACTGTAAGCATCCACCCAGAGTCTTGCACTGGGGTTCTCTGAGGTCTCTGTAATAGAGGCCTCCTGCAGCACATTTTTCAGTGAATATTCAAAGCTTTGAATGGTATCCTCCGTCACTTCCGCTTTGGAGGAGAAAAAGCAGCTGATCTGTGCCACATCCTTTTTTTCACTCCAGCGTCCGGCCATCTGCTGGGCATCCTGGGTATTTGCCAGATGGTTGGTCCAGCCCAGCAAAAGCAGGAACAGAAGAAAGGATACTACTGCACTGCAGTACCATATGCATTTCTTTTTATTCTGTATTCGAATCCGAAACATCTGATCTGTTTCTTCCTTCCTGTTAAATTATTTTCCGTCTGAAAGACCTTTTATGAATTATTTGCCAGTCTGACCAGCTTTCCTGCCTCTACCGGCTGGGTAGATGTCGTAATGACAAATTCATAGCCATATAAAGCTCCGCTCACTGCGGACTGGGTGTCATCACTTGCCAACACTTCCACATCTACACGGGTTGCAACATAACGATTGCCCAGAGGACTGCTCTTGGATTCCACGATCAGGATAAACTTACCGTTGCTGTCCTCACGGATGGCACTGTTGGGTACGATCAGATCGTAATTGGCACTCTTCTGTCCTACGGATACATTTAAGGACTGTCCGGGTGTCACTTCATCTCCGGTGATATCAAAGGTGAGCAGCTTCTTCTGTCCGGGATCTGTGGTATCCGGTTTGATGCTTGCCAGGGTAATATCCATATCACTGTATCTCCAGGAGTTCACCAGGTCTGCCTTATCTCCCACAGAAAGTCTCTTCGCCTGATCATTGGTCACGGAGAAGCTCATGGTAAAGCCCTTACCCTCCGGCTGCATGGTCACCAGTGCAGTATCCGGCTGTGCCTCGTCTCCTGCCTTGACTGTTACGCTGGTAATGGTACCCGAAATGGGGGCTTCGATGCTGGCACCTACCGCATTCTCCTGTAATTTTGCGATATCATCTCTCTGCTTCTGGAGACTGTCTAACTGGTAATCCAGATTCAGTTCCGTGGAAATATCCTTAAGCAGCTGTTCCTTGGTATCCTGTGCTGCTTTCAGCTGGATATTTCGTTTATCCAGTTCGGTCTGCCAGTTCTGGGTCTGCACCGTCAGGGAATTGGTGCTGTTCTCCTTGCTGTTCTGTTTATCTGCCAGTGCCTTGTTGGCATCTGCAAGCGCTTTTACCTTCTCATCATATGCTTTCACTTTGTCCGGATTGTTATTGATAAATGCCTGTCGTTCATTGATCAGTGACTGATACTGTTCCCTGTTCTTCAGTGCCAGTTGGTATTCGTCCTCTGTCACCTGATTGACAAAGCCATTACCGGATACCGAACTAGCAATGTTCTCATTGTATTTATCGATGGTGGCCTGACAGGTGGCCTGAGCTGCCTGCCATTCGCTGATCTTGTCTTTCGCAATCTTGACTTCATCACTGTTTAATGCTGCCTGGGCTGCGTTCACCTTATTCTGCTCCGAACCGGTGTCTGGCGTTCCTCCGGCATCCACGTTCACCTGTGCGGTCTTCAGCTGATTGATTGCGTTGGTGGCTTCATCCACCTGCTTCTGCCATCTGTCGATCTCTGCCTCCGCCGCCACAATGCGACTCTGATAAGTGTTTATGGAAGCCACATTTCCGTTCTGTACATTCTGGAAGGTAGAATTGGAAATGTCACCGGATAACAATGCCAGCTCAAAATCCAGCATTGCCTTATCCAATGCAGCCTGGGCATCGGTCAGTTCCTTGCTTTCCTTATCCTCCAGTAACAGCAGGGGAGCTCCCTTCTCTACCTTGTCCCCGGTCTTTACCAGAACACTGGAGATCGTACGGGTCTCACTGATCTTCACATTATAAGGATCTCCGCTTTCCACCGTACCGGTACCGCGGATCTTCGCCGTGATGGTGCCAGACTGTACATATTGTGCCGCCACCTCCGGAAGGGAATAGTTCATAAATGTGTTGGAGAAAAATGTCAGCACTAACATTACAGACAAGAATATAATGGCTGCATTTTTAACCCATTCTCTTCTCTTTTTTCCACTGTTCTCGTTCATCTTGATTCTCCTCTATATTTCACTTTCTATCTGTATTCCGGCAGTCGGATCCATGCCGGTATATCCTCAAAAATCAGTGATCCTAGCCTTTGACACCGCCCTGGTAGGTAATTCCATCTACCAGATATTCTTCTCCGTAGAGAAATACCAGAAGACTGGGCACCATGTAGATCGTAGCCACGGCGAATGCCAGTCCGATCTCTCCGGAATTGATCTTGCTTAAGAATACGGACAAGGGATGCATCTCCGCATCGGATAACAGGATCAGAGGCTGCTCCACCATATTCCAGTAATCGATAAATACAAGGATGGCTGCGGAACACAGCGCACCTTTGCACAATGGCATACAGATCAGCCGATAGATCTGCCACTCTCCGGCACCGTCAATCTGTGCCGCCTCCATGACCCCCACAGGAATTCTCTTCATGAACTTCGTCAGCAGATAGACTGCAAAGGGTGAAAAGATCCCGGGCAGCCAGATGGCCCAGTACGTATTTAATATATTCAACTTTTCCGCCACCAGATAATTGGGTACCAGCGTTACCTGATACGGCATCAGCATCAATATCACATAGGAAAAAAATACCACTGACCTCAGCTTCCCCGAGTACCTGGCGAATCCATAAGACGCCAGCGATGCCACGATCAGCTGAAACAGTACGATCGGTCCCACCAGGATCACGGAATTCCAGAATTTCAGCAGATATTCCGGGCTTTTCAAAAGCACTGTAGTATACTGGCTGAAGGATACGATATCTGGAATAAATTTCAAATTCACTTTTTCGGAAATATAGACCTTGCCGCCCTTATCATTTGTGGCAAATACCGAACCATAATTCGCTGATATCTCCGAAGATGACATGAAAGAATTGGTGATCGTCAGAACGATCGGCATCAGGAACAGTATGGCAAAAAAGGCTGCGATCACTGTTGCTATGCTGATGCGGACATTCTCAAATATCTTCTTTCTCTTTTTGAACCGGATTGCCCTTCTAAGTTCAGGCGGTACAGGTTTTTTAAGCTTCTGCTCCATCAGCCTTCCACATCCTTTCCGAAATGATTTTCCACTGCGAACAGAAGTCCGATGATCACGACCATGACGAGAGACATCAGTATCGCTGCTGCAGACAGCGTCTGATAATCCAGACTCTTGAACTTATTGTTCATGAAATGCTGCAGCATATAGATGGAATCGTAAGGATAATCTGTTGTCAGCAGATAGATCTCACGGAAGATCTTAAAAGAGCTGATCAAGGACATGATCGTCACAAACAAAAAAGTCGATGACAGATACCGGATCTTGATGTAAAAAAAGGTCTGTAGCGGTGTTGCGCTCTCCAGCCTCGCCACCTCCAGCAGCTCATTGGGAATGCTGGCCAGGGCTGCCATGAACAGGATCATATTATATCCAAGATTCTTCCACAAAAACAGGATTACGATAACAATGATGGAATAGCTGGACTTCAGCCAGTCAATCTTCTCTACGCCGAAGACTCCCAGAAGATCATTGACTGCACCGTTATAATGGAACAATACCTGCCAGATCAACACGATGGAGGCTACCGGTACCATCATGGGGCTTAAGAAAAACGTACGGAACTGGCTCCGGAACGGAAGTTTGGATTCCAATACAATGGCAAGCAGCAGGGACAATACCACTGCCAGCGGTACGGCAATGGCCGAGAACACAGCGGTATTATGTACCGCTGTACGGAAAGCGGCATTCTGCACTACATTTCTAAAGTTGTCTAAAAAGACAAAATTCATACTGATGGGATTGTCCACCAGGGAATAAAAGATCACAACCAGAAAGGGTAGAAAAAAGAACGCAAGAACTCCAAGGAAGCTGGGGGCTATAAAAAGCCCCGAGCTCCTCTTGAGTTTTCGCATTCTTCTATCTAATTTGTGATGCTTACGCGTATGTTTCACATGCTGTCTGCTCACGATATTTTAAGCCTTTCCTTTATCTGTTTTCATTCACATAGACCTGTACACGGCTCTGAATGACACCTGCCACATCCGCTACGGACTTCTGACCTTTGAAGAATGCTTCCGCTTCCTCCGTGATGATATTGGTGATCTCATCATTACCGGTTGCACTGGAAGGTTCAGCCACACTGATCAGCTCCTTCAGAATATTGATTTCTTCCTCGGTAGGAGTGTGATAGGTGTACTCCCAGTCTCCGTAACTGATGCCGGAAGTACCGTCCTCCGGAATCGGATTCCCGTTCTCATCCAGGATCTGCTCACCGTTTTCATCTGTCATATATGTCACATTCAGTGCCTTCTCCACCATATCATCCAGTGCAGACTTTCTGGCGGGAAGTCCATAGGAATATAGATCATCAAACGGCTGATTCAGGTAGTTCTCAATAAATGCCCATGCGCCGTCCTTGTTGGAGGATTTGGCGGTAATCGCATACAGCTCACTGGCCTGCATATAAGTACCGCTGCCACCGCCGGAGGTAGGATATCCGATATAGGTTACCGGCTCACCGAACATAGCTTCCTCCTCCTGAATACTGTTCAGCTGATAGATGCCTGTCATATTCAACAGTACTTCACCGGACTGGATCTTCGCCGGTGTAGATCTGTCATCATTCTGCCAGTCATACTCTTCGGGGAAGGTATTGACAAATTCCAGTACTTTCTGGAAATCTTCTGAATCAAAGCTGCACTTTCCTGTCTCCCAGTCAATATAGCTGTCCAGATCATAGGCTAACAGTGTGTACAGCATACCGCTCTTGGTCATGCCCTCAAACAGGGAAGCACCTTCGTGCTGGCCTGCATAGGCTATAATATCGTCAATGGTCCAGCCCTTCTTATCACCTACTTCGGAGGTCTTGCCGACGATCGTGTTTAAGGTGAAGCTCTTCGGAATTCCCACCAGTTTTCCGTCAAAGGTATAACTGTCTACAATATTTTCAAAGAAATCGTCCTTGCTTAATACACTGCTCTTCTCCAGATAAGGTGTCATATCCTCGAATACACCCTTGGAAGCCAGTTCCTTGACATCCAGGTTGGACAGATCCAGGATATCCGGGCACCCGGCTCCGGAGGTAATATCATTGTTCATGGCTGTAATGCCATCCGCCCAGGAAGTTTCGGTCCAGTTATTATCATCAATATATGTTTTAATATTGACATGATATTCATTACTCTGCTTGTTGAAGGCTACGGCTGCTGCCTGAAGGCTCTGGGAGGTATACAGGGTTCCGATCGTGATCTGGGACTTCTGTGCTACCTCACTGGCCTTGGTTCTGGTCAGCTTCACCAGGTCAGTTTCCCCTGTGTTCCAGTCATTGACCACTGCCAGGATCTTACCGTCTGCGGTGGCTGCGGCATAGGTAACATAACTGCCGTTAATATCACTGTCCAGCCAGCTCAGTACTTCGGTAGTCTTCTGGTCTGCGAGACTATAATCATACAGGGCAGTATCCGTATTCACCAGGAGATCATTTTCTATTCCGGCACATAATCCTCCGTTGCCGTTCGTGTTCGGGAAGTTATCATATGTCTGTCCCAATGCCTTGCCGTCAAAGTCGATCTGGGATAGCTTCACATTGCCGGATTGGTCATAATAAGCCAGGTATACCTTGCCGTCTTTTGCCTTTCCCATGCCCTGGATCCACTGGCTGTCCGTCTGCACAGCTCCCTGAAATTGTCCGTCACTGCCAAACAGCCGGATCAATGAATCAGAGCTGATATAAAATCTGCCCTGGTCGTCCAGGCACATGCTGCCCACATAGGAATTGTTCTCATCCTGCTGCATGATATCCGTGATATCCTGTGTCACCAGCTCCGTACCGGATGCATCGTACTTGTGCAACACAGTCGTCTGCTGTGTATAAGCGTCATCACCTTCTGTGGCATTCCACTCAAATTCCGCAGTATAAATATTACCTTCCGCGTCTGCCTGCATGGAATAGATTCCACCGCCGTCCGCATTAATGGTGATCGGCAGATCCTCCCGGGAACCGTCTGTCAGCGAATAAGTTCCAAGCAAGACCTTGCTCTCACCGGAAGCTTCATCCCATTGGTAATTTGTATAATACAGCTTATCTCCCTGTACTGTCATGTTACTGTAGCTGGAATTCGTATTATCATCCAACTCCAGGTATTCGGGAACATATACATATTCCTTCTGTTCTGTCTGTCCCACCTGATTCGATCCATCCTGCCTGCCGCAGGCTGCAAGCGACATTGCCATAACGGATGCCAGAGCAATCGCAGTTGCTTTTCTGCCCCTTAAATTTTTTCTCATACATTTTTCTCCTCTTTATTACGGTCTGTAATCCTACGGGTTCCCCCTGACAGCAAGTTCTACGGAGCAATCCATATTTCTTACTTATCTATGCACATTATACCCTATTTCTATAGTAAAAGCATCTTAAGAATTTATGAACTTAGATTACGATGCCAGGGTCAAAAGGTCTAAGCCCACATGAGCTTGCTCATAAGTGGGTG
>OHTB01001121.1_pt1 | contig 12577 bp, 10 predicted proteins | sample 1578771 | NCBI WGS metagenome assembly OHTB01 (sample SAMEA3879516, study PRJEB24766) | human gut metagenome | biome: human-associated habitat; feature: feces | place: USA | collected 1985/1987 | reverse complement strand
AAGTCCCTCGTGTCTACCGATTCCACCATCTGGGCCACAGCACGACATGCTGCATGCGATGAGCCTGCACGCCCACCGCGCGACAAAGGTACTGAAAAAAGAGATTAGACCTCACTAGAGGTTAGAGTTCAGTTCCTAGAAGCACTAGTGCCATGTATATTCAACTAAGAAATACTAATCTCGGCTAATACAGGCCTGACACATTATATATATTATATATATTATTGCTATCCGATGAAAGCTTTTTTGAGGAGGCATCGAGTAGATCGTTCTGCAGAAAGGTGCTAACTATCAGTACCACTTGGGTGAACCAAAAGTTTCATAGGTAAGAAACTGTAGATTGATCGAAATCGAATAGTCGGACAGCAATAATATATAATGAGTCAGCCCTGATAGCCAACCGCCAGTCGCTTGCCGTCTACCGATTTTTCTGTACCTTTGCGCTCATACCCCTAGAGTACACCTTATGATGTCACTCTGGAAGCATTTTTTAGAGAAGTTGTAGTACGCTATGTCTCACGGAGGTCACTATACGATATATTTCAAGGGATTGCCACAAGGCGTCTCGACCGAAGACTTTGTTGTGGACTCAGCTTTTCTACAGTCACGCCCTACGTTTGACCTCAGCGGAGGTCCCGTAGCATGCGCCATCCGCGTGGATCGGGTCGGAGAGACCTTCGACCTTCAGCTGACGCTCACAGGATCTGTTCAGACACATTGTGATCGTTGCTTAGCACCCCTAGAGATGAGCATCGAGATGTCTCAACATATTGTTGTCAAGCTAGGCGACCAGTACGAGGAGGTAAGCGATGAGGAGATCATCGTGCCGCGTCACAGCCCCTCACTCGACTGTGCTGACCTGATCTACGACCTCATCGTGCTCTCACTCCCCATCAGCCGAGTACATCCTGATGGAGCTTGTGCCGAGGATATGCAGGCCATCCTAGATGATCTCGACCCTGAGGCAGAGCGAGAGACGGATAGTCGCTGGGATCAGCTCAGTGCGCTGCGTGACTCACTACATCAAGAGAAGGATAAATAATAAAATAGATAAACAATGGCACATCCCAAAAGACGGCAGTCCAAGATGCGCACTGCCAAGCGTAGAACGCACGACAAAGCAGCAACCCCCACACTAGCTAAGTGTAGCAACTGTGGAGCATGGCACGTATATCACACCATCTGTCCTGAGTGTGGTTATTATCGTGGACAACTAGCTATCGAGCAGGAAGAGGCATAATCGCCCCACTCCGCTAAGCAAAAAGACGCAAGCCCCTAGACGATCTCCTGATCGCTCTAGGGGCTTTGCTTATATGATGCGGGCTGTGTGTTTTCTCAGGGCATATTTGCAGAACTCATAATAAATAGGTATCTTTGTGGTGGTAATGAATCCATTCAACCTTTAGAATACCTATATATGAGTACTAAGTCAATCAAAGGTACACGTACCGAACAGAACCTCCTGAAGTCATTCGCTGGAGAGTCACAAGCTAGAAATCGCTATACATACTTCGCCGGAGTAGCTCGCAAGGAGGGTTATCGTCAGATCGAGGCTGTCTTCCTAGAGACTGCTGATCAGGAGAAGGAACACGCTAAGCGCTTCTTCAAGTTCCTCGAGGGTGGTGAGCTTGAGATCACCGCTGCTTTCCCCGCTGGAGTCATCGGCACCACCGCTGAGAACCTCAAAGCTGCCGCTGCTGGTGAGCACTGCGAGGCTGAGGAGATGTATCCTGAGTTCGCCGACATCGCTGAGGAGGAGGGCTTCAAGACCATTGCAGCCGTCTATCGCAACGTAGCTAAGGCTGAGCATGAGCATGAGATGCGCTACCTCAAGCTCCTAGAGCGTGTCGAGGCTGGCAAGTACTTCGAGCGTGACGAGGAGATCTACTGGCAGTGCCGCAACTGTGGCTTCGTCGTTAAGGCTAAGAAAGCTCCAGCTAAGTGCCCCGCCTGCGATCATCCACAGGAGTTCTTCGAGCCAATGGCTGAAAACTACTAATAAGCATTGCATAGGCTATACGCCTATACAGATCAAGCCCAGCAGACTCTTCGTTTGCTGGGCTTGATGCATTTATGCCTGACTGGACAAAGGGAAAGCTCTCAGACGAGTGTGCCGAAGAGTTGCGCAAAAGCCTCCGCCATTGCTGCTCGCGTATACTGCTTATAGTGCTCTGTAAAGGTATCTATCGGCAACACCTCGCCACGCTCCAGACGCTCTAAATGGTGGGCAACAAACTCTACCACCTGCGCCACTTCAGTAGCAGCAAGGGCTCCTCCATGTGCTCTGAGGTTCTGAGCCACAACGCTTTCGTCACTTTCCACCATCAGGATAGGTCGACGCATTGCCATCGCCTCAAAGAGCTTCGTTGTAACCATCCCGTGAGGGCCCTCAGGCTGTTCGCGACGACCCAAGAGGAGGAGCATGTCTGCCTGAGCCAGCAGCGTCGGTACCTCAGCATAAGGCACCATAGCGTGAAAGTGCTGACAAGTTCGTACCTCATCGCTATAACGCTCTAGGAGACTCTCTAGAAGTTGCTGCGAAGCATTGTCACAGTACCAATGGATCTCGACGGCTCCACGCTGGACCCACCTACTCAGCGCCTCAGCTTGCAGCGCCTCCAGGAGTAGCGTCGGGTCACGCATCTCAAGCGAGAGGAGCCGCCCTGTATAAACAATGCGCAAAGGCAACTGAGGAGCTTCCTCAGGCTGTGCGACAAAGAGTCTCTCGTCATAACCATTAGGGATACAGACGACCTGCTTTTCTGGGTGTAGCTGCTGCAACTGATTCCGGTGCCACTCAGAGACAGTAGTGATGGCTGTGGCTGCCCTCAGAGCCTTTGTACGAGCTTTGATAAATTGTCTTCGTAGCCAACTATAAGCTTCTCTGCGCAGAGGCACCCACCGTGGTAGCGGTGCTGGCAGAAAGCCCTCCGGCGTATACTCCTCGACGATGTCTCGACAGTCCATCACGGCGGGTAGCCTCGTCTGCCGTGCCAAGCGAGCGACCGCCGGTAGCGGGAATGTACGATAACTCATTCCCACGATCAGTGCATATTGTGTCAAGTCGTAGTGCTGTCGCAAGTGACGTACGAAGCGCTGGCTCTTCACCTGCCATAGCGCATCTGCAAGTGCGTAGAGTGCTCTGCCCCGTCTAGGAGCTAGTGGCACTCGCTCCAGGCGATGTGCCGGCAAGCTACTTTTTTGCTCCACAGAGCCGTGAGAGCCGAGGTGCTCTCCTCGTATCTCCTCGCTCACTACATCAACCTGCCAGTCATCCCCGGGGAGCCGCTGCAAGAGTGCCGTGATACGGGGCGCAAACTGCGGGGGCAGCAGGTCAGTCAGTAGCAAGATACGATGAGGACTCATAGGCGAGCAAAGACTATAACCCAACGATATCAGACGCTGGCGAGAGCTTGATAATCTGTCGCAGTAGGGTGCGGTACAGACGTGTGTGGTAAATGTGCGGATCGTCTAGCAGTAGGTTCTCATTGTGAAAGAGTAGCGTCACCTCTCCATGATACTTGTACGTCTGATCGACCATGGCCACAGCCACACGCTCAGCCTCTGCGTAGTCTAGGTGCATATACTTCTCATCGTGCAGCGTGTAGTCCATCACCGTGAGCGGATGCAGGATCAGGTCTGTGACCTCTAGACTTTGCGGATTGATAAAGCGCACAGGCCGTGAGGTGCCTAGTCTAAAGCCCGCTACATCGGCATAAGCCATCGAGTAGTCGTGGTAGAGACCCGCACCAAGGAGTGAATTGTAGTCCTCTGGCTCACGCACCGCTAGGTAGTGATGGCGCGAGTAGATGACCGACTCACCTAGCTCCTTCTCTAGCTCTATCTTAGCAACCTCCACCGCCTCAGGATGCTCAGAGCAGTAGAGGTTTAGGTGCAGTCCAAACTCCACCTTGCGCCTTCGAGCCAACCGCATGATCGCTGCTATCTTGCGATTGCGCAGCGTATAGTTAGGCTTGTCCAGTGGATGCGGGCTGGGAGTCTTGATAAAGAAGATCGTTCGCACAGGAGCTGCACACTTACGCTGGGTCTCCACATTCCAATCGAGGAAGCGTCCATAGCTAAAGAAGAGATCCTCACTAGCTCGTGAGAAAGTATTGCGATAAGCAGCCCGCAGGGGTAGGCGCTCCTTGAGTAGCAAGCGCAGGAAGCCCCGCACACCCGAGCTGTAGTACGGCTGATCAAGGTCATGTGTCAGAGAGACCGAGCTAAAGCCCTGCACCATCGGCTGCACCGCCAGGCCTATCTCGCTCATCAGACGTCGTAGCTCCGCAGCATACTCATCTACCAGCGGACGCTCCAAGAAGCCCGCACGGTATGGCAGCGACTCATGCCCAGGGAAGCGTCCATGCTCATCCCGCCGCTGACGATAGTACATCTCCTCGTAGCGTGATAGCAAGAAGAAGCTACTAGCCACCAAGTCAGCATAGATCACCAGACGCCTACCATACGGGGTGTCGATATACTCCTCACGAGGCTCTCCAAAGAGCAGAGGCATGCCGTGCCACTCAGCCAGAGGCAGCGCAGGCATCGACTCTGCACGGCCATACTGCTCGTAGTCAAAAAAGCCCGACGGCACAATCACCACACGATGATACGACTCCGCCTCCTCCGGACGGCAGTAAGCGACATAGTCTGGGGAGTGCTGCATCTGCGCATGACGCGCGATGCGGATCTTGCCCGAGATGTCGAGCGGAGTCGCATCTCCAAGTAGAAACGATAAGATATATTCTGTCGCCTCGTAGTGTCGCATATAGATCGATAGCTTACAAGTTAAACGAGCTCAATAGAGATGCTGTAGGTAGTAGCGACGCAACTGCAGACGCATAGCGAGTGTCTGTCGCCCCGCCTGCAAGCGTAGATAAGGGTGTGGCACAGCCCCAAAGCTGCGAAAGAAAAAGGCGATACCTGGCTGCATCGATCCCTCAAAGTCGAAGGTGTGACAGCCCGCCTCTCGGCTCCATGTAATCAGTTTATCCAGCAGTAGCGCCATCGCATCCTCTCCCTCAGGCGTTCTCGCCTGTCCACCCGCAATGTAGTAGGCAGTGCCAGCATGATGTGCCACAAAGGCTCCCGCCACGGGCTCACCCGTCTGCGAGGAGAGTAGCAATAAGAGAGCACCCTGCCGACGCGCCATAGCAGCCGCCACAAGTCGTCTCAGCGAGGAGGCACAGAGACGATCGCCTCCGCTACGCTGCAGACTCTCACGGCAAAGGTCCACCAGCATCTCCGCGCAGGTTGACACACTCGTCTCCTCAACCCAAAGCTCTCGCAGATCCAACGCAGTAGCACGACGCACCTTCCGGCGGATCAAACTATTGTACAATGCTTGAGGCTCACTTTGCGTCAAGTCAAGAAGATGAGTATAAGCAATCGAGCTACGCCATGCTCCCGCAGGCGTCTCACATGGTAGCCAGTCCCAGTAGTCTAGCGGTAGGTGCGCCTCTATATAGCGTAGCGATGAGGGCAGATCCTCACTCAGCGCCTGCATAGCTGCTAGATGAGCAATGTATCGGTCCCGATCGAAAGGCTTCTCCCCCACCGCCCCCAGACGATCACTCAGAGGACCAACAGACTGACAGCAGGGAGGCACAATCAGGTGACGACGTGTGGGCATAAAGAGAGGCCACATAAGCGTCGGAGCACCCTCCTTACTCCCCGTCGTAGTAAGTACATCCATCTCTCCCATCCCCGATGCTGCTAGGAGCCACCACGGCTGCAGGTAGAGCGGTAGCGAGGGGATCTCAGCACACCATCGAGTGTACTGATCACCCGAGAGCGAGAGACGATCTACGGAGAGACTCACGACTTACTAAATCGCTTCGGGATCACGAGATTAGCTGGCATAGCTCGTAGCTCATAAGCCTCCTCAGAGAGTTCACGCACAGCCTCCCACAGCAAGGCACTCACCTCCTCTGCAGACCACCCAGCGATGCCACACCCCACCTCCGTAAGGTAAAACGTGAGCATAGGATGATCTAGGGCAAAGAGGAGCAACCTCTGGAGGCTCGCACGCAGAGCCTCGGGAGCCACTCGACGCATATCCTTACCCAGAGTCGGCAAGGCATAAGCTTGCCCCGTCAAGCCCTCGGCGACTCCCATCTCTGCAGTAAAGATGCGGCGCGCAGTACGTGCAGCACCTCCCATGTGATGTCCTAGCAGATTACTGCCGAAGACAAATATCTCGTCCTCTTGGAGCACAGAGATACACTCAGGTGTATACTCGTCATCCGTACGATCAGAGAGTCGCTGCCAACCATTAGGAAGATGTGGAGCTGTCATGGTAACTATGCTTTGTCAATTTACCAGGCCGTAATAGATCCAGCTCTATCTGATAGCGTAGATCAGAGAGCCACGCAGGGTGCAAGAGTCTGCACTCACACACCCCACGCCCCTCTGACTATTTATATATCAAAGTCCTCATCGACCAGCTGATCTGTCGTGTCTAGATCTTCTCCCTCCGCACCCTCAGAGGCATCTGGAGAAAGGTGTAGCTTACCTTCATGAGCTAGCTGATCCATCACCTGCTGAGCCACCTCGTCTGCCAGCTCGGGATTGTCATCGAGCAGCTCCTTGACCGCATCACGACCCTGACCTATGTTATTGCCCTGATAGGAGAACCACGAGCCACTCTTCTTGAGGATGCCCATATCAGTAGCCGCATCAATAATCTCGCCTACACGGTTGATGCCCTGACCGAAGAGTATGTCAAACTCAGCACGACGGAAGGGAGGAGCCACCTTGTTCTTGACCACGCGCACATTCGTCACCTTACCGACCACATCGTCACCCTTCTTGATCTGCTTATAGGCGCGTATGTCTAGACGCACAGAGGAGTAAAACTTGAGCGCATTACCACCCGTCGTCACTTCGCTAGGACCCGTAGGGCTATAGCCACTGCTGATCTTCATACGTAGCTGATTGATGAAGATACAGCAAGTCTTAGAGCGACTCACGGCAGCCGTGATCTTGCGCATAGCACGAGACATGAGACGTGCATGCAGGCCCACCTGCGTATCTCCCATCTCACCCTCTATCTCTGCCTTAGGCGTCAAAGCAGCAACCGAGTCCACAACAAGTATATCCACCGCCGACGAGCGAATCAGCTGCTCCGCAATGTCTAGAGCCTGCTCACCATCATCAGGCTGAGAGATCCACAGACGGCTAATGTCCACTCCCAGAGCCTGTGCATAAGTCGGATCAAAAGCGTGCTCCGCATCAATGATCGCAGCGATACCGCCCAGCTTCTGCGCCTCGGCGATAGCGTGGATAGCCAGCGTCGTCTTACCCGAAGACTCCGGTCCAAAGATCTCTATGATACGTCCACGAGGGTACCCCCCGACACCGAGAGCTATGTCGAGCGTCAAGCTCCCCGAGGGGATCACACTCACATCCTCCACAGCATCATCTGCCATATTCATGATAGAGCCCTTGCCAAACTGCTTCTGTATGCGTCCCATCGTAGTCTCCAGCGCCTTCATTTTTGCCTCGACGTCTGTAATAGGAGGAGTGACGACGGTCCTCTCGTTTTTCTTTGCCATATATACCTAGTCTTTAGTTGAATATCGGAGGTCTGTGAGCACTAGCTCTCAAGTATAGACAACCTCCCATACAAAGGTAATGAAAAAAGAAACAGCTCAGTAAATCTCTGCAAAACGTCTGAACCCGCATCACCCCGCTGTACCCTCTCTAAATCTCCTCCGAGGGAATCCACCATTTCTCACGTGGCTATTTTCTATTTCCTCCCGAGGAAAGGAAAAATTCTTCGGACTTATCATTTGATTCTTCCGAAGTTTCATTTGATTCCTCCGAAGAATTTTTTCGTTCCTCCGTGGATATTTTTTATTTTCCACGGAGCTATTTGGAAATTCCTCCGTGGGAATCAAACTTCAAGCGTATATCCCGCCACCCTCTTAGGGTGACGCTCTGTCTCCTTCGCTTGAATGAGGCCAAGTCTTAGTAGCCTTAGTACCCAAGAGAGGTGTAGAGTATGGCTCAGAGCGCACATGTCACCACATTTTAGAACGGCTATACTATTCATAAGAAAGATGTATCTTTGTCTGTAAGAAGCTAGTCGTTGTATATGACAGCATCGAGCTAGGTAGCAGTAAATTGTCCTCATAAACTACCCTATTTAGATGCTAGTCGAGGCAATAGGAACCCTTGACTAGAGCTTAAGATAATGTATCACACAACTAAATAACTTACTATGAACATCAAGCAGTATGTGGATCGTCTCCTGCAGTACATCGACAGTGGGCGATTCTTTCGGACTCCGCTGAGGGTACTCTACACCCTATTCGGTGCGTGCGCATTCCTACCTGCGCTAGTGCTTCTAGTGGGACTCGTAGGCAAGGAGGCACGGTACGCACTGAGCATCTTAAACTACTTAGGCGGGTGGAGCAAGGCGGTCGTCTATTTTGCTCTATTCTTGATCTTTGTCTATCTGCTCTTACTAGGCTTCTTCGGGCTTTATTATTGGCTCAACAGGAAGAAGGATCTCTACAACACGGTCAGAATAGGAGACAAAATCAAGGCGCTGCCTACCATAGCACACCTCATCAGGTGCCTAGGAGAGTCGTATGCTATCTTATCCTTTCTAGCCACTCTAGGTGTCTACATCATAGCTTACGTACTGCTTCTGTTTACGGGCTTCAAGCCTCTAGGCGTCACCGATCCTGAAGGTTTTTTCAAGGTCTTCCTCATAGGTCTCTTGGGTATTCCAGTGATGGCTGTCGGCCTTTTTTTGCAAAGCTACTTAGTCATACTTCTCACCCATGGTGCGTCTGAGCTACTACTCATCAAGACAAGCATTGCTAATAACGTCTCAGACATCGGCGACATACAGAGAGCCACAGTGATGCCTGAGGAAGAGGATGACGATGCTCCCCATACCAATGTTGAGACCAAGCAACCCGAGTCGCACACTCCAGCATCTCAAGAGATGACGAGCGAGCAGTTAAACCCCACTAAAGAGGAGTAGATATGAGTAGTCCAAACGTAGTACAGCTTAGGAGGTGTCCCGCTTGTGGGCACCTCATCCCTAAGGATCGTAAAACCTGTCCTTACTGTAGCCATGTGGAGATCAAGAGACCAACGGCTCAACAAGAAGTGCAGAGGGCTCCCGCTACTCCGCAAGCGCCTCAGTCGGTAGTCCAGAATCCTCAGCGCGAAGCGCAAGCTTCTCAGCAAAAAGTGCAGGCATCTCCGCAGGAGACGCGAAGCTCTCAGTTTGAGCAACCAGCGCAACCAGTAGCACCGTCCCCCACGACTCCGCACGCTAATAAGAGTCTTCGAGGTGGCATCTTCATCGGAGTTACTTTTATTCTGGCGGCCATCATTGGCGTCTTGGTGTGGAGCTTACTATTTGACGCTCGGGTGCTGAAGCAGAGCATCCTCAAGCCACTGACTCAGGAGCAGCTAGAGGCACAGAGCAAGAGCTACCCTCAGCTCATCAAGTATGCCGATCTCTTTAGCGATATACGCCATCGCTTGATTGGCACCCCCGATGAGGCTACTTACCAGTCTATCACCTACGAGCAGATGATCGACTATCTAGACTTCCTCTCCAGTGATGCAGAGCAGGAGAAGCTACGAAACAAAGCTCTGGCAGCCTATGCAGACTATCGCAAGCCCTACGAGGAGAAGTTCCAAGCAGAGGCGGATCGGTGGACTAAGTTCTACAACGAGCACGACCCTAGTGCGTACCTAAAGCTTACCTTCCATACCAGGTATGAAAAGCAGGAAAGCTTCTACGACGACAGAGATTACCATCCAGCCTTTTGGGTCGATATAAGCTACCCTAAGGGAGCAATAAAGGATTGCGAAGTCTTCTTCGGACTATGGAATGAAGAGTTTGAGCAATGGAACTACAGAGCTACTACTACGCTCTCTCTGGAGGGGCTCAAAGAGTGTACCCAGTCTGCCGATTACTACTTCCAGCATGTCTCTAGCTCCTCTCCAGATATTTACGACAACTACCCACTCAAGTATGAGGTTCGTAGTGTGACCTTACGTAATGGCACTACGATCTCACTCTCTGAGCGAGATGAGATCCCTAGAGAGATGCTACGATACATCGAGGAGCAGACTCCAGAAAACAAGGATCGGGCTATCTTAGCCGTAGTGGACGCAAACTTCCTAGAGCAGGATGAGTATGTCAACTCATACATAGAGAAGTATCGTGAGAAGAAGGACCAGCTCTGCTACGACCTCCTCTCGAAGATATATGGCTATACGATGATCCCCTCTCTAGAGCAAAACTAGAGGATCTGACATAAGCAACAAACAACGAAGCATCCCCTTGCAGTAGGGCCGTACTGCAAGGGGATTGTTTGTAGTAGCGCTTTGTGGGCGCAACGCTCTGGCGAGTTAAGCGTGATTACCTCTCAGAGACTGTTGACTTTTGCAACAGTCTCCCTCAGCACAAACTCTCGGACTCCCTGACGTTAGGAGCTTGTGGTGCCTAGAGCCTATCGGTAGCAAAACTACCACGACTCCGCCGAATACGACGGCCTAGCTTCAACTAATTCTAGGGCTGCTGCAGACTCAGGGCGATCCTTTCCATTCACTAAGTTGTTCTCGCCGTATACGCCTTCATGTTCTAGGTACTCCTCTATAGCTCGTTGTCTGGTTTTCTCACAGCGTTCCTTGAGTCCCTTGGGGAAGGTGTCATTTCCCTTTAAGTCCGCATAACCATAGTATGTCTTGCCTAAAAAAGAATAGAGAAACCCCGAGTTCATCCAAAAGATGTGATCACTTAGCTCCTTAAACTCTTGTAGTGCCACAGGAACAACACCATTGGATAAATCTATTGGACTATCTGAATACATACTGTTTGGATAGATATAGATGCCAACATGATCATACTCATCAGGTATAAGCACTTTACCGTGGCTATCTTTAAGTCCCCAAAGACAGAGAGCACCACCATACATTCCATCAAAATCAAAAAGTAGGGTACGTGTAAATGTCATTCCCTTACCCGCATTAGCTCTTCCTTCTATTTTCTCTTTATTTTTCTCTTCACGACTTACATCTTTAAATCTATTTCCCTCAGTATCATAAACCCTGTAATATTCAGAGTCATCTCTAGGGATATACAACTTGCCATCTATATACTTCGCAACAAAAGCAGGATGATCAAAAGGGCTCATCTCAGGGCCCCCATAAGGCTCACTGTGTTCATAGTAAGTGCCCCTAAAAACTCTATTCCCTTGCCTATCTAGCACTGTGAAAAGATCTTGACAATAACTCATAAACACTACACGTCCTTCAGAAAACTCTCCTGGTAGATACATTTCATGGGTGTCCGTAGGAGGGGGAATAACCACCTGCCCCAGTGTGTCAATAAATGCCCAGCCATCTCTATCAGGCAACTCCACAGAAGCTAGTCCCTCATGAAAGGGATGAGCACGACTATACTTGCATGGGATCACCTCTCGTCCCCAAGTGTCTATGTAGCCCCATCGCCCGTCCTTGCGGACAGCGGCATACCCTTCACTATACAGGCTAAGCTCATCATACTGCTCTATGGCTTTGATAAACTCTGGCGTTAGCTGGACGATCCGATTCTTATTATTAGACGAGGAGTCTTGCAGCAACCTCGTGGAGAGACTATCAGTCACAACTACGGGCGCGCTATCCCGAGCGACAATATGATAGCAACAAGCTCCCAAGACGATGAGGAGAGCGATGATCAGACCGCCCCATATGCACCAGTTCCTATACTTATTGCTATTGGGGTTGCTTGGCTTCGCACCCGTAGGCGACGCTCCATACGGATTGCCCGATGGTTGACTAGATGGCTGACCTGAATATGCAGTGTTGTTCTTTGACTCCATAGAGTAAGATGCTACTTGACGATGAAACAAGCTGTGTATATTAACCTAAGGTGGAGAGGACTCCTCCCTCTGCAAACAAAGTTACTGAAATATTACTTCTATGCAACAATCCTTGATGCTCCTAAATCCCGCAAATCTCCTTACAAGCCAGCTCAATGAGCCAACGAGTAGCCCCGTGCGTTCCCACACAAGGTTACGCGTTTCATCGGGCTACTTGATTTGCGGAATCTAGGCAAGATAAGGGGGGGAAACGTATGACGACATGCATAGGACTCAACTGTAGCACGTCGAGAAATGACAAGAGGGAGCGCCGAGCCTAGGCTCGACACTCCCTCTCTTATTGTTACTCTGAGCTAAGACGAGTAGGAAAGCTTTTATCAGCTCTCACATGCTAACATAGAGCCTCTCCAGAGGGGAGTGGCTATGCCGCTGTATCTCGTCAACTCTCCTAGTGAGCTACTACTCCTGTGTTGCTGGCTCCTCAGCCTTGGGTGTCTCCTCTGTAGCTGGAGCCTCCTGCTGGGCAGCTGCCTTAGTAGCACCGCTACCACGACGTGAACGACGTGTACGCTTCTTGCCGTCACTCTTAGGAGCAGAGGCGCTCTTGGTGATGTTGTCGTTGAAATCTACGAGCTCGATAAAGCACATAGAGGCATTGTCTCCAAGACGTAGTCCCGTGCGTAGGATGCGTGTATAACCTCCAGGGCGATCGCCGA
>OHTB01001117.1_pt1 | contig 12639 bp, 6 predicted proteins | sample 1578771 | NCBI WGS metagenome assembly OHTB01 (sample SAMEA3879516, study PRJEB24766) | human gut metagenome | biome: human-associated habitat; feature: feces | place: USA | collected 1985/1987 | reverse complement strand
TCAGCCTGATATCCGACGAAGACGATGCTGGACTTCCTGTTCCACAGGTTATGCTTCAGATGATGGCGGATACGTCCCGCATCACACATACCGGAAGCGGAAATGATGACCTTGGGGGTCTCGTCAAAATTGATGGCCTTGGATTCCTCACTGGTGATGGACAGCTTCAATCCCGAAAATGCAATGGGGTTGATGCCCTCTTTCACATATTCCATAGCCTCGTCATCAAAGCACTCATAACGATTCTCCTGAAATATACCGGTGGCCTCCACCGCCATGGGACTGTCCACATACACCGGGAAATCCTCATGTCCTTTGACCAGACGTCCCACCTTGATTTTCCGCAGGAAATACAGGATCTCCTGAGTACGGCCCACCGCAAAGGAAGGAATCACCACATTACCGCCACGATCCAGTGTCTCCTGCAGTACCTTTGTCAATTCCGCCACATAGTCTAGTTTGTCCTTGGGATGCATCCTGTCACCGTAGGTAGACTCCATGACCACATAATCCGCTTCTTTTGTGGGTGTGGGATCCTTCAACAGCGGCTGATGCTTGTTGCCGATATCGCCGGAAAATACGATCTTCTTCGTATTGCCGTCCTCTGTCAGCCAGACTTCGATGCTGGCAGACCCCAGCAGATGTCCGATATCCGTGAAACGGATCTTCACGCCCTCGCACACTTCTACGATCGTATTGTAATGACAGGGAACCAGTCTGCGGATCACGCCGTCCGCATCCTCCATGGTATACAACGGTTCCACCACTGCATTGTTGGCAGAACGTTTTGCCTTGCGGTTCTTCCACTCTGCCTCAGCACTCTGGATATGCGCACAGTCACGCAGCATGATGCTGCACAGATCCGCCGTGGCATCCGTGGCATAGATCTGGCCTCTGAATCCTCTGGCATATAGAAGTGGCAGAAGTCCCGAATGATCCACATGGGCATGCGTCAGAAAGACATAATCGATCATGGATTCCGCCACCGGCAGCGGAACATTCTCAAATACATTGATGCCCTGCTCCATACCATAATCCACCAGAATATGCTTTCCGGCTACCTCAAGATAATGGCAGCTTCCTGTTACTTCATGGTCTGCCCCCACAAACACAAGTTTCATAGATTTACCTCCCGTTTTGTTAGTTTATTTTAAAGCATTGGCTGTTTCGTAGAACTGATAATAGATCCCTTTTTGTTCCATGAGCTGGTCGTGATTGCCTTCCTCCACAATGCCGTCATCCGTCAGCACCAGGATCCTGTCGGAATTGCGGATACTGGAAAGTCTGTGGGCGATAGTCAGAGTAGTACGCCCCTCCGACAATTCTCCCAGAGATTTTGCCACGGCAAACTCACTCTCATTGTCCAGTGCGGAAGTGGCCTCATCCAGAATGATGATGGGTGGATTTTTCAGAAATACTCTGGCAATACTGATCCGCTGTTTCTGTCCGCCGGACAGCTTTACACCCCGTTCTCCCACATAAGTATCATAACCGTCCTTCAGTCCCATGATGAATTCATGAGCCCCGGCACGCTTTGCCGCATTGATCACATCTTCTTTCGAAGCCCCGGGACGTCCATAAGCGATATTTTCATAGATCGTACCGGAGAAAAGATACACATCCTGCTGTACGATACCGATATTGCCCCGCAGACTCTTTAACGTAAAATGCTTAATGTCCTGGCCGTCCAACAGGATCCTGCCTTCTGAGACATCATAAAATCTCGGGATCAGATTGCACAGCGTTGTCTTACCACCACCGGAAGGACCGACGATGGCCACCTTTTCTCCCGCGTGGATCTGCAGGTTCAGATCGGTAAATACCTTGTTATGGTCATCCGGATATTCAAAGCTTACTTTTTCAAAAGAGATTTCTCCCTTCGGGTCCTTCAGTTCTATGGCATCTGGCTCATCGAAGATCTCGATATCCGCATCCACGATCTGTAAAAAGCGCTCGATACCGGTCATGCCCCGCTGGAACTGTTCGGCAAATTCGATGATACGCCGGATTGTTGCGATCAGGGTGGATACATACAGCATATATGCCACCAGGTCACCAGCGGCAATCCGTCCGTTTACCATAAAAATACCGCCTGCCACCAATACCACCAGATACATCAATCCGTCAAACAGCTTCACTGTGGTATTGAATGCCGCCATGTAACGGTAGGTCAGCTTCTTAATATCCAGAAAAGTGCCGTTATCTTTCTCAAACTTGACATTTTCCACCTCTTCATTGGTAAATGCCTTGACCACCTTATGGCCCAGCAGACTGTCCTCGATCCGGGCGTTCAGCTCTCCGATCTGGTTACGCTGCTTGCGAAAGGCACTTCGCATCCGGAAATTCAGGATCATGCACACACCGCACATCAGCGGCACGCACAGAAAGATCATCAATGTCAGCGGCAGATTGATATTTGCCAGAATGATAAAAGAGATTACGGTCTTGATTCCGGCGATGAAAAATTCTTCTGGGCAATGATGGGCGAATTCCGTCACATCAAACAGATCATTGGTGATCCGCCCCATGATCTGACCGACTTTGGTATTATTATAATAAGTATTGGACAGCTTCTGCAAATGGTTGTATGCATCTCTGCGCATGTCCGTCTCGATCTTCGCGCCCATGACGTGTCCCATATCGGACATATAGTAACTGGCGATGCAATCCACGATACGAAGTCCGAAATACAGAACTCCCAGTGAAAGTATGGTCTTCACCGACAGGGACGCAAGATCCCGCAGCCCTTCATTGGTAATGTAGCGCATAATTAACGGCAACACCAGTTCACAGACCGTGGTCAGTGCTGCACAGAACAGATCCATCCACAAGGTAAAACGGTATTTTTTAAAATAAGGTGCAAACCTGCGAAACAATTCGCGGGTGGAATATTGCTTGTTATCCATTGTTGTGTTCCTTTTATTTTGGTTGCAGAGCTATAGGTATTGTCCTTCTCCCACATAGAAGCGTACTTTTCCTTTTTGCTCATTTTTCTGGTCATAAAGTGTTTTGTCCGCAGCCGACAGGAAATCCCACACTCGGTTTGGTTCCTTCGGAATAGCACAGACACCACCCACGGAAATCGTAAGCCAGGGTTCCACAGAAGAGTCTTCATTGGGAATCTCACATTCCCGGATGCCCATACATAGCTGTCTTGCATGTTCCTCTGCATACTCCCTGTCACGTCCCGTCATGACCACCAGGAATTCATCTCCGCCGTAACGCGCCACATAGTCCTCCGGAAAACATTTTTTCAGAGTATCCGCTACCGCGCAGATTCCTTCATCTCCCCTTCCATGTCCATAGCGATCATTCAACTGTTTGAAATGGTCAATATCCAGGAACAGAATGCCCAGTTCCTTCTCATTCAGAAGACAGTCTTCAAACACATCCTCCAGATAACGATTCAGGCTTCTCTTATTATAGAGTCCGGTCAGTTCGTCATGATCCGCCTGATACAACAGCCGGTTTCTCTTGCGTTCCTGTTCCTTCTGCTCCTCTTCTGCTGTCTGTAATCGTTTTCTGAGTTCCATCATATACATGACCTGACTGTTTTCTGTCAGTTCCCAGCTGTCCTTTAGATGGAAAAAGGTATCCGCGCTCTGTTTGAATTCTTCCGGAGTCATCCTGGAACTGCAATAACGCATCCGCAGAGACAAAAGCTGCAATAGCAGACTCTTGTTCTGTTCAATGGCAGCCTTTGGTTCCAGACAGTTCAATACTTCCTCTATCTGTTCCGGTTTGCCTATCTTTTCCACATATTGCAGCAGATTCTGAATACTGTCGTATTCGGAAGAGACCTGTGTCATATCCTCTAATGCCATTACCGCTGTACGTACATGCTCTTCTGCCTTCTTCCGGTCTCCGTTTCGCTCCGCCAGATGAGCCAGAAATACATTGACACCCAGCCTTGTCTCACGTATGACCTCCTCGCTCTGCCCGGTCTCTTCCAGTTTACACAGTACCTTTTCCGCCTCGTCATCCATATGCAGATGCAGCAGGCAGCATCCGTACTCTGCCAGCATTTTCCGGAAATTGATCCTGCTGTATGTACTGTTGTCATCCGCCTGTTCAAATTCGCGGATACATTCCGCATGGCACTGCACAGCTCTTTCATAAGCTCCTATGAGATAATACGCATCCGACATATTGCTCAGTACAATGCTGTGCACCATCTTATCATCGTATTTTTCCGTATAATCCAATGCTTTATCGTACTGTTCCATGGCCAGCGACAGGTTGTTCTGCATATGTGCCACAATACCGATCATATTGTACACTCTGGCTACATGATGCTCCAGATCCGTTCCCAGAAGACACCTGACGCTCTCATCCAGATAATGCAGGCAGCCCTCCTGATTTCCTGTTGTCAGTTGATAAAAGGCAGCAAAATAGCAGATCCATCCGTGGATTCCCTTGTCATCCTGTTCTGTCACAGTGTTAAGTGCCTGCTCCAGAGTCTCCCAGGTAAAAGGAATTCCGTCTGCCATCTGCTGATTCAGGCGTTCTGCTGTCTCTAACATTTGCTGTCTCGTTGCGCTCATATCTATATCCATACCGTCCTGTTATTCTATGTCAATTCCGCAAATCACGGTTCGCCGGTCCCTATGCCCAGCCCGGTGGGCATAATCTATATTACTTATTATTGTATTATTTTATATCGCAGTACGCAAGTTTTTTTCCTGAATAAAATGTTTCCCAATCTCCCGCAAAAATGTTAAAATGGAGTTATATTTCGTAAGCTAGTACAAAAAGGCATGGTTATTTCTATGGAAAATATAACAGTTAATAAAGAGTTTCATGAACTGCATTTTGACAGCATCCAGGCTTTACGCGGTCTGGCTGCTCTTTTTGTGGTATTTCAGCATGTCCGTTTTCTGAACTTCGGAGCTTTCGGTGTGGACATCTTTTTTTGTATCAGCGGATTCATGATCATGTTTACCACGGAAAAAAGTACCAAATATTTCTTCCGCAAACGCCTGGTCCGGATTCTTCCGCTTTACTACCTGATGACACTGGGCACCTATCTGTCGCTGTTGTTGTTTCCTTCCATGTTCCAACAGACCAGACACGATTTTTCCTATCTGGTCAAAAGTCTGCTGTTTATTCCTTTTGATATCGGCAGCGGAGCGATCCAGCCTTTGGTACGGATCGGATGGACCATTAACTGTGAAATGCTGTTCTATCTGCTGTTTTTCATTGCCTTTCACATCAGCATGAAATACCGCGGTCTGATCTGCAGCGCATTTCTGGTGATTCTGGTGGGAATGGTACAGATATTTGCTCCGGCGATCTCATCCTGGCAGTCTCCGATAGGTAATGTACTTTCTCCTTTCCTCATTTTTTACGGAGATCCTGTCATGCTGGAATTTCTCTTCGGAATTCTGGCTTACTATCTGCTGCGGTATTTGTATCGCAGGCATACCCTTCATCCGGTTTCGCGGACAGTAAGCCTCGTATCCGCGGTATGTATCCCGGTAATCTTTTGTCTGCTTGTTTACTTTACGCCCCGGATCAATGTGATTGGGTTCCTCAGGCTTCCCCAGTGGGGGCTCCCGGCTCTGCTATTGTTAATCCTTGCCTTTCTCGCAGGCCTGCGGCTTTCCATGCCCCGCTTTTTTGTGCAGTTGGGAAATATCAGCTATTCCCTGTATCTGGTACACTACTATCCGGTTATGTTTCTGGACCGTGTGGTATTTGACTTTTCCACCCTATCCGTATTGTCTGTTGTCGGACTGATCGTAAGCGTTGTAATAAGCATTGTTCTGGCTTATCTGTGCTGGATCCTGATAGAGCGGAAATTCACCGGATGGCTGCGTAGAATACTGCTGTGTTAATTGTATATGCAATTTACAAAGAAGATGCACACTTTTTTTGTTGACATTTCCGGAGCCCTATAGTATATTATAACTTGTCCGTAAGATATGCGCGAGTGGCTCAGCGGTGGAGCACCTCCTTGCCAAGGAGGGGGTCGCGGGTTCGATCCCCGTCTCGCGCTTCTTAAAACTCTTGATTTTTCAAGGGTTTTTCTGTTTTATGTTGTATTTCATGTTGCATCATCATCTGTGTTGTAAAGAAAGTGCGGAGTCCCTGAAGGTCTCCGCCTTTAATTTTTTCACTTTTTATCCCTTTCTCGTGAATTTTTCTCTTTCAACCCCGGTCTCTCTTTGAGGTAACTTTTTTTCCGGGCGCCGGTTCGCTTTTTTCGTTATCTTTTTATCCGGTTGTACCTTTGCCGCTGGCTGTACAGCCGGATCATCTGCTTTCCTGTCTTGTACAGTATCAGTCTTTTCATCATTTCTCATAGCCTGCGTGGTGGGTCTCGCCTGCTGTGTAGGTTTCTCCGGTTCTTCTGCCCCAGCTTCTTCTGCAGCGTATTCCGGTTGCTGTATTTACTCTCTTATTCTTTCAGTGTGGTGAATGACTTGTTGTGTTTTGACCTTTTCAGGTGTTTCTGCATTTATTCTAGGCCTTTGCTGCCTGATTGTCGGCCTCCTGTTATCTTCTCTTTCATCCTCCCTGTTTTCCTGCAAATTATCATGTCTGGTTGTTTCAAGCGGCATCTGCACTTCCAACGGTTGCTGGTTCTGCATCCCGGCGTGTACGGATTGCTCGTTTCCATCCGGTGTTTTAACGTTTAAGGTAATTTCTTTTCTGTCCTCTTCCTTTTTGTCTCCTAAGACCGGACGTTCCACGGCACCGTTGTCCCGTATATTATCATGCATATTGTCTCCGACAGCATCTACTACCATGGCAAGCTGGTTAAGATTCCGTACCAGATCTTCTGATATCATGCGTATAGATTCACTGTCTCTCTTTTCTTCCTGTGAGGGCTGCCCTGACGATGCTCTCCGCTGTCCGGTATCACTGTTTTTAGGATCCATGTCAAACGATTCTCTGATAGATCCCGCTGCACTCCTTTTTTTCACCCTGCTTTGTGTAGCTTTTGGTGATGTCTCTTCCTGCGTTTCCGTTTCCTGATTTTTCAGAAAGGGATTCACTGTCCAGGACACCGGAACATTCTTATCCTCGACCCAGGATGCCACACCTTCTCCCGCACTAGCCGCTTTACCGCCGATCCACTGTGCCTTACCAGCAGTCCACTTTGCTGCTCTTTTGATTTCTTTTGCTGCCTTCGGCGCATCCGCATATACGTTGCCTGAAAGCCGCATCCGGTTACGCAGATATCTGGGATTGGATACTCCCCGCTGCACCGTTGACATTGCCATTAACAGCTTATTCCGGTTCAGGAAGAGAGCGATTGCTATTGCGATCTGAATCGTTAGTGCAATTAGCCATCCAAACCCTACGGATCTCGACCATTCAAATACAAGTTCGTCAAATTTTATTAAAATTCCGATGATCATTGACAAAACCAATATACTTATCTGGGTCTCCAGAATCTTTCGAAGCCATCCGCCTATCAGTCCGTCATATCCTGGAAAAAGTGATACAATAAGAATTAAAGGCGCCATAAACAGATATACAATGGAAAGGAGCTGAAAAACCAGCTGTATCAACACTATAATGATGTATATACCACATTTCATAATGCAGGGGATGAGGTACAGAAATGCAAATCCAAGTCGTTCTGTAGCCCTATCCACGGAAAAGCTGCCGCTTCCATCAGCAGCTACCGTTTCTTTTCTCTCTGTTGCATCTGGTTTGTACGATAAGATACCAAGCACCTGATCATCACTTGCCGTATAACCGAACTCCATGGTCAGCCAGGGCTGATGCACCATATTGTTCCAGAGGATACCGGCAGCCTCTCCGGAAAAAGCATTAATATTATCTGAATAGCCATTCGCTGAATTCACTCCTACCAGTATTTCCAGACTAATTTCCTTTGTTATGTTGTTACCCATCGACAGCATAGTATCCGACATTGTGACAACCAAGATTGATAACATTACAATCGCTATTACCTTTACGATCTGCCCCAACGCTCCCGCAAGATCCTGGCGTACCATTCTCCCGATCAGCACGCAGAAGGCGGCGGCACATCCCATCAAAAAGAGGGGCTGGAAAATACTGTCATTCAGTGCCTGTTGTATTACAGATACCTGGGATCCAAACAGATCCACCAGATTAAGGTTGAAACTGACATAAAATACAACAATCATAAGATACGCCAAAATTCTTTCCACGAAAAAGAAGAATCTCGCCAAAGCATTCAGTCCTTCCATCGTCTTACCGGCCAGATACTCTCCTATTCCATCCGACAGCTCTACCTCCGCAATATCCAGGGAATAATTATCCCGGTATGCTGATCCCAGATATTTTGCATTGCCAGACAGATTATTAAATTCCTGTACCTCTCCGATTGCACTGGAGGACGCCGCTACTGGCTGCACCGGGAGCAGCAGACCAGCTAGGAAAGCTATCATACAAATTACATATTTGATCTTATATTTCATAATTGCTAATCCTCCCGAAAAGCAAAATTAGGTCTTCGAAAATACCGGAAATTACAACCTTTCATTGCCGGTGAAAAATGTCCTCCCGTAACCGGATTATAATCGTTACTGCCACTCAGCCGTGATATACCGACACGCCCATTGGGTAAATCCTCTGTGCCGTAGGCTCTTCCTGCGCAATGAATAAAATATTTTGCCCCGTTGTACTCCCCGATATAAATGCCTACATGGTTGATTTTACCCTTTCCCAGCTTTGCCGGATCCTGTAAAAAAGCTAGGTCACCGATCTGCAGATCCTCCATGGATATCGGAGCAGTAGCATACCATTGCAATGCCGTACCCGACATGGCTACTCCATCCGGCACTCCACCACCGCTGACACCGGTGCCAAAGCACTGTATATATACCCAGTCTACAAAACCGCTGCAGTCAAGCGGGCCTTTCGGCGATCCCTGAGAGGGAGACTTGCCTCCCATAAGATAAGGATGGCCAAGCAGGGATGCTGCTACCTGTGTCAGTTCCTGTCTGGTCACATCCCCGACTACAAGCTCTGGCAGTTCGATTTCATCAAACCCATAAACATAGCCATATACCTGTGCCAGATACTGACTGTTATGCATGCTGAGAACTGTATCGCTGTTTTTATCCGTCAGGCCAATACGCTTTTTTAAAATTTCTTCATATGCTTCATTTACAGACAATGCCGGAAGATAGTCCGTATCCTCGTCCTGATCTTCTTCTCTTTTTTCCTGCAGGGCATTTAATACGTCCTGTATGGTTTTTCCAGCAAACCAGGATTCCGTTATATCCAGATATTCACAAATTCCGTCTGTTCCTGCATAAATTTTCTGATCCACATCCCGCCATCGTGTCACCTGATATTTCTGTCCGTTTTCCGTAATTTCTTCTTCATAGGCCTCCTGTTCTGTCACTGTGAGGATGCAGAACTGCAGCGACGTGATCAGCGGTTCTCTCTCCTCTATCCGCTGGCCCAGCTGCTCCGCAAGCAGCACATCCGCCATAAGAGCTATATCCCAGGGCACACCCGTTTCAGAACAGATGGCCTGATAAGCTGCCGCTGTCTCATCATCTGCCGGGATGTACAGGCTGGACTCAGCCCCTCCATCCATGCATACCACAAAGAGTAAAAGCAACAGTAAAATACCGGAAAACATCGTTCCAAACAACAACGTTATTTTGAAAAGGAACGCTTTTTTCATACAGACTCCTTTTTCAAAAGTTCTTCCATGTCAAACTCAAAATTCAGTTCATCCTCCATTGTTTCCGTTTGATTTTCTTCCACTTTTTTCTCCGACTGCCTGCTTTCTTCTGTCTCCGTCTGATCTATCTGTTCTGCTTCCTGTTCCTCTTCCTGCCCCTTCGCCTTCGGAGTGGTAGAAAAGAGATCTATGATATCTTGGAATACGGCATCAAAACGCAGTATTCCTATATGCCTGTCAAGATCCTGGAAAAGACATTCCCCATTTTTCAGATTCTTCAAAACCTCCTTGTTCTCCTGCGTAGCTTCCAGATCCATGTATTCACACATCCGTTCCGCTTCCCCGTCTGTCGTTGTCTGGAAACAGAATTTATAGGATATGGTATTCTTGATTCCTTCACTGGGAATATCCGTAACGGAATGTCCATTAAAGATACACCCTGTATAAAGAGATCTGCCCATACGGGATAAGTAATCAAACAGTTTGACTCCCTCTGCAGTCTTTCCCAGCATCCAGGATTCATCGAACAGGACTACACTGAACACATCCCTTTTTTCCAGGGCAAATTTCTTGGCAAAGTGGGATGCCACAGCCATCAATACAAGAGACTGCAGTTCTTCGCTTGTATAATTATCCTTCGGTGTGCTGGGGCTTGGCATTTTCAGATTTTCAATCTGTAAAATATTCAGCCGGTTCTTCAAAGTGATCGCATCTTCTGAACCATCCCCGAATAACAGTCTGGACATTCCTGTCTCTGCCTGCAGTCCCAGACGCCTTGCAAGATATCTGGCCCTTTCCGACAGTTCATCTTCCCTGGGAAATTCCTTCAAAATTGCAATCAGTTTTTTCATAGATGGAACATCTTCATCGCGCATGATACGCTGTGCTTCCAGTATAGCGGTATATTCTTCGGACGCCGGCGCTATACGCAGCAGTTCCGATATCACATTGATCGCCAGCTCATCAGCTTCATCCCGGTTATCCAGATACATATTATAGGGATCCAGTTTGCCCTGATTCGTTCTGTCCGGGGATAGCGTTACCAGAGAAATCTGCCCCTGCAGAAGCGGGAACTGCTCTACCCAGTGGCTTCTCTCTCCTTTCGGGTCAAAGATCAGACCATAGCCACCATACAGAACCGTCAGAAACAACAGCAGGTTTGCATTAAATGATTTACCAACTCCCAGATTACCATAAAAAGTCGCGGATGCAGATTTGTTTAGCAGGCATGCCCTGCCCAGATCCAGAAATACCTGTTTTCCTTCTGCGCCGGTTGTCCCTATGTAAGGGCCTACATGGTCTCCCAGCTCATGTGTAGCTCCTATGATTCCGCTGCCCAGCGTGACTGGCGTTAATGGCATGGTATAATCCCCTGTCAGTACTCCCATTCCGGGAATACACTGCATGAAAAGCTTCAGTTGATCTGCCAGCGGACGCTCTATGCCAAAAGCAAAATCTTCATAAATGCCACGTACTGTTACCGCCTTTTTCTCCATTTCTTCCAGATTGTCTGCTGAAATGCCAATCGTGACTACCGTTTCCAGCAACGGATATCTCTGGCTTTTTAATTCAGCTTCCAGGATATCTGCATATTCTTTTCCATCTGCCAGATCATCCGGGATGTCTCCACCCGCCCCAGCAATATGCTCCATCTGACTGTCTATCTCCATCTTTTTGGATTCAACTTTACGAATCGCTTCCCGATAGTCCTTGGTTTTGATGTGAATACAGACCTCCGCCTGCACATTCATCTGCTGCAGCATATACAGCCACTCATTTCCCGGGTGCTCCAGTACTTCCGGAATATGGGTAAACACAAGAAAAGTCTGATAAGAAACTCTGTTCTTATCATGTACTACCTTCAAATATCTTTTTTCCTGATGGATGCTCCCGGAGAAAAGACTTACAATATCCTTACTGTAAGGATGCAGTATCTTTTCCCCATTTTGTGTCTCGTCCTGGTCTGCCACCGGATTCCAGATATGTTTATCCCTGTCCGCATAGAATAAATGATTTCCGGATATTCCCCGGAAACTCCCCCGCCGGATCAGCCACTGTAACTCCAGACCATCTACCGGCACGAGCTGTAGTTTTTTATTCTGCGAATAAAACCATTTATCAGCCATGTCTGCACAATGTGTCAGCCGGGTTTCCAGTATGTCCCTGGTGTCTAATGCCATGAAGGTATTAATGGCATTTACCGGATCCTTAATGAAATACTGAAAACCCTGCTTCAAATCCGATAAAAGTTCATATTCCCCGCTGTCCGACAATTTCACCACAATGTAGGAGGAATAGTCATTTGCATCTCCCTGATTTCTGGTACTCTTGGCCAGATATTTTTCTGTTTCATTCAGGTGAAAAAGTGCCCCCTCATAAAGCGGATCTTTTTTATCCAGGTGATGCCTCAGAGACTCGAACTGCCCCTGTATATCCTGTTCGATGGGCAGCATAAGTATCTGTGCTTCTGACAGGATTCCGCTGAGGAAACGTGCCGTTTTGTGCAGTATCTTAATTTTTGCATCATCGTCCAGAAAGTCATAATCAAAACCACTCAGCTTATATACCGCCCATGCACTCTTATCCTGGTTAAAAATTATATTTTTTGTAAAAAACGAAATGGGACACTGATACATCCTTTTCCTCCATTATTCCAGCCTTCTGCCGCAATTCCAGTTGATTCTTACTGTCACTCCATGGTCTCTGCAGATTCGGAACCGCTCGATGCATTCCTTTCTGGTAAACAGGAACCGCAGATAGCCGCAAAAATATTTCACCGGATTTTTTCCATCCAGTTTTACTTTCATGAGATATTTTACCGTAACATACGGCAGCATGCCGTAGCGGAGCACTACCGGTATGTTGTTCAGGATTGGAAATATCCGGCCCATTACCAGCATTGCTCCTACTACAGCTAAAAACTCCAATACCTCATACGGTGCTATCGGAAACGGCAGTACTATATTCTGGAACGCATATATCTTTTTTTCCACAAACCA
>OHTB01001116.1_pt1 | contig 12639 bp, 7 predicted proteins | sample 1578771 | NCBI WGS metagenome assembly OHTB01 (sample SAMEA3879516, study PRJEB24766) | human gut metagenome | biome: human-associated habitat; feature: feces | place: USA | collected 1985/1987 | reverse complement strand
CCCCCCTAGTCAAATAAAGAGGCAATTGGAGGCGAATTGAAAGACTGATCAAGCAACATTTCCCAGTCTTTTTCGGGGTGATTGAAGAGGCTGTAGAAATCTACGTAATACATCAGCACAATCCTAACCATAGTCGCTAAGCCTGAGAAGCTCCACGAGCGCGTCAGACCCCTCTTCAGGATCATCAGTAAGAGATTGGCTATCAAAGTGACCCAAATCTGCAACTTGATGGCATTAGCACTCTCTCCATAGAAGTACTTTAAGGGGAAGTTCTGCTTGATCTGCTTGAAGAGAAGCTCTATGTCCCATCGTCTGTGATAGATCTCTATAATCTCTTCGCTTGGAAGCTCCATGTCGTTGGTTAGAAGCGATATGGGACGATTCTTGTGGTCAATATAAGTGATGATACGAGCTTGATGCTTGATCTCTTCTCGTTCCTTGGTTTTGTGCTTGGTAAAGGTCACATATTGCTCGCGTACTAGGACGACACCCTCGGGCGACTGGCAGATCACGTCCTTAGAGACCGTGTAGACTAGATTCTTCTTCATCTTAGTGACGTAGATCACCCCTCGTTGAGTCAGCTCCTCAAACTTCTCATAACTGATATAGGCGCGATCCATCGCTATGATATCCCCTTCGCTGAAGTTAGCGGGCTGTAGCATAAAGCTGTCATTTGTGGCAGCCGATGTAAAGCGAACATCTGAAGGGACACCTTCGTTGGCATGAATCACGGTGTGTACCTTGATGCCCCCCTTCTTTTTGCCAATTTTGGGGTGTCTTCCGACGCCTTTGAAGATGAGATTGGAGAAAAGGGATATCGTAGTAGAGTCTATAATCTGAAGATGCTTCATCCAAGCAGAATTCCTGCCACGGTGGCTTCGGCTGTCCGAGGAAAGGTAGCCCTGGTATTTGACGTACAAACCTCTGTAAATAGCTTCAAATATAGCCTCCGAGCGTCGTTTATTGGCGTCTGCTAGAGTGCTTTTAGTGGGCATTGTCTTGATTCCCAGGTGATTTAACTTGTGCGTCTCTGCCTGTAGGGAGGTGGTTATCTCACGCAGTGAGTCAAAGCGCTTAATCACCGCATAGAGCATCACAGTCAGGTGATTCCAAGCGTCAAACCGCTTGACATAACGCTCTCCTCCTAAAGACTCGCTGATACGAAGGACTTCATTCTTGTTGATGAGCTGTAGGATCTGAGCATAGAGCGGCTGTCCGATAAAATGCGTACTTTTGGGCATGGTTACGATGTAGTTTGTTTTTATCGCAAAAGTAACCATAAAGGGCTGATTCCTCTTATTGGGAGTCGGCCCTTTTTTTACTCCCTATCTACCCCCTCAAAAAAACTTTTACCGGACAGCAATAGTATGTAATACGGAGCCAGCATGATACGACTGAGTATGACGATGACTACCCCGCGGCACTGCAACGAGTACCCGCTCGCTAGAGGAGACTGGTGCAACAGTCAACAGTCTCACTGCGATTCTCCTTTATGCAACAGTCTCCATTTGGTACCTCTAGCGTATAGAGACCTGGCGCTGAACCTTTCACAGACGGGCATATAGCAAGAGGGAGGAGATACCCTTATGATATCTCCTCCCTCGCATTGTAGAGACTACTATGAGAGCAGTCTCAGAGGCTTAGACGGCAAGGTGCCTGTCAGGCATCATTACTCTTTGATCAGCAGCTGTGACTGACTACCTACTCGTAGCAGATAGGTGCCTTGGCTGAGTGCATCGGTGTAGAGGACGGTCTCAGTCTGCTCTAGAGTCATCTGCAGAACGACCTCTCCCTGCATAGAGGTTAGGTAGGCTGTCTGACCGATACACTCTGCTGGTATCGTGATGACGACACGCTCTGCAAAGGGGTTAGGATAGACAGCTAGCTCTGCCTCGGAGATCTGAGAGATAGCATTTACCTTCTTGAAGGTAGCCTCGACCTTGAGGTCCTGGTCGCCTAGAGTGACGATGAGCTTATTGCCCTCGATCTTCGTATCGGCACCAGCGACGGCAGGCTTGCCATTGACCATCCATTGGTCTAGCTCATAGCCCTCCTGAGGTGTAGCGGTAAAGGTGATGACCGCACCCTGCTCTACCTGATCCTTGCTCTGGATAGCCTTAGCATCGGGACCAACCGTTGCTGTGATAGTACCACCCTCACCAGCGGTAAAGGTGACGGTATGCTTGACAACTAGCTTATGGTACTTGACATCAATGACGGCGTTAGCTCGCAGTGTGATGCTAGCCTTGAGGGACTCAATATCAGCTACTGGGATTTCGTGTCCATTATTGGTCCAAGCATCTAGAGCATAGCCTTCCTTGAGCGTAGCTTGAAACTCTACGAAGGTACCCTCTTTGACCTTGGCTTTGGGCTCTACAGTTACCTTGCGACCACCATCGTAATAGTAGGCTTCGATAGTTCCCCACTCGTTGTCTGGCTTGTAGTCGACCTCATACATCTGCTCCTTTCTGAAGGTAACTTTGACCTCGGTCTTTGCCTTAATCTGCCAGTTGATATAAGGTCTTCCAGCGAGCTGGCTCTGTACCTCACCATTGATAAACCACTGATCGACCTTATAGCCCTGCGCAGTGTTTGGCTTCGCCGTAAAGCGCATGTAGACATTCTCATTTACTTTTGAACCGCTAGGTATGACCTTGCGACCATTGTAATTAGCTCCGATGATATCTCCACCCTCACCAGCAGAGTAGGTAACCTCGTAGGTGACGGGTAGCTTCTTGAAGGTAGCCTCGACCTTGAGGTCCTGGTCGCCTAGAGTGACGATGAGCTTATTGCCCTCGATCTTCGTATCGGCACCAGCGACGGCAGGCTTGCCATTGACCATCCATTGGTCTAGCTCATAGCCCTCCTGAGGTGTAGCGGTAAAGGTAATAACAGCGCCCTGCTCTACCTGATCATTGCTCTGGATAGCCTTAGCCTCGGGACCAACCGTTGCAGCGATAGCACCTCCCTCACCAGCGGTAAACTCGACCGTGTAAAGCTTGATGTCCTTGATGAAGGAGACCTCGACATTGAGGTCCTTGTCAGCTTTTTGGATGATAGTGTTGCGCCCCTTGCCCTTTGCAAATGGCTCGCCATTGATCGTCCACTGATCAGTCTTGTAACCGCTCATAGGCTTAGCGTTGAACCGTAGAGCTACACCGTCATCGACAGTGCTGCCAGACTGTACCTCTGGACCAGTAGATAGGAAGCACTGGAGCGTACCTCCCTCACCAGCTTTAAGCGTAATCTTGTGCCCTGCAGGAGCGGTCCGCTTGAAGACGGCTCCGATGGTGTCGTTTTCTTCTGCAGAAAGCTTGCAGGTGTGCTCGTCGACAATCATCAGAAAGCGACTCTTCTCCCCATTGAGGGTCCAATAGTCAAATTCGTAACCCGCTTTTGGGGTAGCAGTGAAGAAAGCCATCTTACCCATAGGTACTTTATCTCCCGAGTGGAAGGCTTTGTGATTGAAGTTGTCATCCTCGTAATAGGCAGTAATGGTGCCCTCGGGAGTGTCCTCTTGGAATGTAAAGACGACCCCCTCAAAGCTCTGTCCTGAAGACTCAAAGTCTACTTTAATCTTTGTATCCTTACGAATTACAAAGGTCTGTCGAGTGCTCCCCTCTGATCCACTTATAGCGACATCATCTAGGTACCACTTACCGATCTTTGCCCCCATATCAGGTATCGCATTCACTTCGAGCGTGATGTTCTTAGGTACGGGATCGCCATTATATACATAAACCTTATCTTCTTCTTGAGTGAATGGATCCCTATCGACATAGAAAGCCGTGAGATGTCCTCCTGCGGAACTCTCTAATGTGACTGTGCATTCATCTGTAGCCGTCTCAGGCTCCTTCATCACGATGACGACATCGATGTCCTCTTCGAGCATCTCCATCTCCATCATCTTAGCACCGCCATAGCCATCAGGCTCATGCTGGGCGAGCTCACCATTGACCATCCAGTGGTCGATCTCATAGCCATCCTCTACTGTTGCCGTAAAGGTGAGCTGTACGCCCGCAGGAATCTTGCGTCCTGAGGTCACTACCACCTTGCCCTCAGAGGGTAAGTAGGTAACACATCTTAGGTCAGAGACACCCTTGGGTAGGGTGTAGCGGACGGCATAAGTCGCTCCGCTAGACTGACCACTTGCCTTATTGCCCCATCCTCCCATGAGGAGCAGCAGGGCAAAGACAATCGGGTAAAGTATTCGTTTTGTCATAGATTATATTTGATTTAAAATTCAACTTCAGATGATGAGCTTACGGCTACTACTCCCTATGCGCAGGATGAAGACACCTTTAGATAGAGGTATATAGCTATCAGCTTGAGTAAATGTAGTCTGTAAGATCTGTGTGCCATCTAGCGTGTAGATGGTGAGCGTCTTGTAGGGTAGCTCTGCTCCTCTGACCCTTATGCCAGCTCCCTCGACAAAGCACTGGTAAGGCTCCGTCTGAAGAGGAGCTTCGCATGCTCTGTGATCACCCTCGTAGGGTATCCATGTGTGAGAGGAAGCATCCCACTGGGAGGGTTGCCATCTCTTAGCCTTAGCCTCAGCGACTTGCTTGGGGCGCATTTGATTTGTCTCAGGTCTTACCGAGTCATCATAGATACCTAGTATAGCTGGACTCTCAGACTCAGGGATCATCAGTAGCCCGTCTACGATCTGCTGCACGAGCACCTCTGATAGATGCCCCTGACTACAGATGAAAGAGCGCAGTCTCGGCATAGCCCTAAAGCACATATCCTCTACTTGATTGCCCGCAAAGCTTAGACGGGTAGCAATAGGTAGCTGATCCAGAAAGAGCGTTGATATCTTACAGCTGTCAGCTACGATCTCTTCGATAGCTCCTCGCACTGTGATGGCGGGCTTATCTAGTATATACTGGATGCGCTCTCCATTGCGCCACTCCCCCTTGACCCCTCGCATGAGAAGCTCCGTTCCCTCCTTGACTCGTATGGTGAAGGATATAGGCTCGCCGAGTTCTATCTCTGGATAAAAGGTCGTAAAGGAGAGATCTGAGCGATCTGCAGGGAGGTTGTTGTCATAGGGCTGGTAGATGTCACTACTAGTACGACACTTGACGGTCCACCCCTTAGCTTGTAGCTGGTTGATATGCTCCTGGGTGATAGTGTTCTGCTCGTAAGGATCCACCTTACTTAAGACCACGATGGAGCCTCGCTGTGCATTGGGTGTCAGATTGGGCAGATGAGCGATGAGGCTGTCTATCCCTTCAGCCATAAACCTATTGGAGTAGATGAAGAGCTGGTTGAGGAAGGGACAATCAGCAAAGTCTAGCGTGGAGATCATATTGCCACTACAATTGAGCGTGGAGAGCTGTGGGCAGTTGCTTAGATCTAGTTGCTTGAGATAGTTATTGTCCACAAAGACCTGCTGTAGCTGCTCATTTAGCGTGAGATCTAACTCCTTAATAAGATTGTTAGCACACTGGAGCTGCGCTAGATAGTCGCAGTAGTATAGGTTCAGCTTGCGTATCTTATTGTCATTGATCGCGAGCCACTCCAGCGACAAAGCGCGAGACAAATCTATGTCTGTAATGCCACACCCATTGGCGTTGAAGTCAGTGATCGGTCCTGTGAAAGTAATCTCTTGAGACAGGATCTCATAAGAGACATCCTCGGCTGGGTCGTAGATACCCTTTAGTCCCTCGATGGTGATATCTCCATTGGCAATGATATTGAGGGTAATGGTTTCGCCTATCTTCTTGTCTGTCGTAATCTTGATGGCTTCGCGCTGCTGAGCAAAGCTTGTCAGCGGTAGAAGGAGTATGACGAAGTAGAGTATATACTTGTGCATAGCTTATAGTTGGTTTATTGGATTAGTAATCGCTCTTCATAGGTGTGACGAGCAGAAGCAAAGGAATTAGATATGGTAAGTCAAGGAGAGGAGCACTCCGTAGGAGCGTGCCTGCTCCCCGATCAGCTCTGGATGGCTAAATATACCCGAGATAGTAGTCGGCCTACCCTCGTAGAGAGGTCGTCTTGTGCTTAGTCGATTAGGAGCGTAGAAGGCATCCACGCCTATGGTCATCGCTTGGCTACGTGGCAGTGGTATGGCTAGCTGACCATGCCATCTAAGCTCTAGACCAGACTTGAGCTTACTCAGTAGAGGCAGGTAAGCCAGCTGGTAGTCGAGCTGATCCTTGTAGCCACGCTCCACGACATAAGTCGATGAGAGCGGTAGACGATACGCCACGGAGAGAGCCGTGTAGAGACGATCGCTGTACCGATAGTCACAGCCCGCCCAGGGTCTCACGACACTATAGTCTATGTGATTAGAGCTCCCCTTGTAAAGCTCCTGATGATAGTGATAGCCCCCACCGAGGGAGAGAGCTAGCTGATGTCTAGAGGAGAGGGGAATCTGGTAGCGTCCTCTGAGCTGAGCATCGTAGTCTGCCTGCCGATAGGTCTGTCGCTGACCGATCTGGCGTAGATCTGTGATGGTGAGATGCTCTTGGTCTGGCTGATGGGTCGCATAGATATACTCGGTGCCTAGACGATGTAGTATGGTACTTTCTAGAGCTAAGGTACATCTCCCCCACTCCGCACTACTGAGCAGTCTCACATTATTATTAAGGAGCCCGAAGAGCCCAGCAGCGGACGACTCTTCCGTACGCATCTTGTAGAGTTGGTCTGAGAGTAAGAGCGTATAGAGAGGAGCTCCGAGTTCTCGCTGTCTACTCCTTAATAGTAGGTCTACCGCCACACCTCCCATATAGTGCATACGAGAGGTGCCAAAGAAGATTTTAGTATTCTGCACATCCACCATCCCAAAGCCGTACGTTAGCGGAAACTTGTCCTGCTGTGAGGGTTTCCAGAGCCATAAGTTCATATACTTACGATGATAGAGTGCATGTAGCGTAGCCGATAGATCTAGCGAGCTAAAGTGATGCTTGTAGCCTAGGGTCGCTTGGAGAGTGCCAGTCGTATTGTAGACACGAGGATCTTCGTACTTATAGGCTATCTCCCCAGCGAAGTGTAGCCCAGCACCCAGCTCTGAGGCACCTCGTCTGAGCGCATAGAGAGCCCCTGCGATGTAATGCTCGTAGCGATAGTCCCCGCCAGAAGTATCAGCGACAAGGTATGGTAGGTAGTACTCAGGCTGTCGTATGGCTGAGTAACCTATCGCTCCCTGATAGCCTAAGCCTACGGAGACATAGCCACTGAGACGACCTCGATGCTTGAAGTTTGCCACACCCATCGCCACCAGCTCTCCAGCCGTCTCCGTGGCTCCCTCGTAAGGAGCTCTGACCCCGTCCTGAGAGAGGTAGTTACTCCGTAGCCCCACGAGAGCATACGTCGTATCTTGCGGTATCTCCGTTGGGATTGTGTAGCGCACCTTAGCAAGCTTATCCTCAGCTCGTGGTGTGATCTCCTCATAGTACCTTTGGAGCGCAGAGCTATAGACCTCTCCCTGCCCTATGATAAAGGGGGAAGCGGGCGTCTGCGCCTTTGCAACCGCTACATAGCCGAGCAGTAGTAAGCAAAGGGCGAAGCTACGGATAGATAGAGAGGAGTGGGTGAAGGCGTGTAGATACATAGTGTGTTAAAACTTTACGGAGGTCTCTAGTCCAAAGTAAGGTACGACCCACTCACGAGCCGTCGTCTTATCTTTCTGCAGATACTTTGGAGAGATGTCTATAATGTTGTCGATAAAGAATGAGAGGCGGATGTGCTCGCCTAGCTGCTTCGTACCCTTGAAGCTCATACGCACAGATATAGGCTTTATATTCGCCCGATAGTAGAGTTCATCGAGAGATCTATTGAGGTAGCGCATCGGAGAGGAGAGGTCATTCATCTGTGCGATCTCCTTCTCACCGACAGGTAGCTTGCGGCCATTCAGGTCCATCAGCTCATAGGGGTAAGGACTCTGCTCTCGTCCATAGTAAGACTTGCTAAACCATATCACCTGAAAGAAGTTGGTCAGTATCACCCCCCACTCGGGAATGTGCGTTGTAGCCCATAGATTGGTATTGACCCGGTGGTAGTGACGATGATCCCCCTTGCCGTAGATACCTACGTAAGGGTACTTAACGTCGAACTCAATAATCTCCGGACGGTACATGACAGGTATAGCAGAGGCGTATAGCGTGTGGTAGTAAGCACCATTGAGCTCAAACTGCGTGCGGATAGCCTTAAAGTAAGGAGTCCGCAGACGGTACTCGATGCCACGCTTCATCGTTCGCTCAGAGTTTTGCACCGTTGAGAGCGAGGTAAAGTCTTGGTAAAGGTCCTCGTAGAAGTCCTCCTTGACGGGTCTCTTACCCGCAGGGAGCGAGCCTCCGATAGGACGGCGATAGGTAGGATAAGTGATCGGATAATAGGCTGGAGCGTAGGCATACCCGCTATTCATATCCTCCTGAAAGAGTGTCACAGCGAGCGTATAGCGCTGATAAGAGAGATCTATGCCGATCTCTTTCTTCTCATTGCTCATAGCCCTTAGATTAGGGTTGGAGGGGTCGTGCTTGATCGCGTAAGTCATCAAGTGGTCTCTCTTAGGGTCGCTGTAATAGGCGTTAAGAGCGGAGAAGTATCGATAGACGTTGTCTGGATATAGGTAGTCTAGCGTGGGCAGCTTGTGAGCCACACCATATCCTAAGCGCACAGCCGTGGCAAAGCCCGAGGGAGCTGTATAGGTCCACGAGAGCTTGATGCGTGGATCGAGGAGTATCTCGTGTGCTAGACGATAGTTGTCCGGTAGGTTGAGCATCTGCGTGGCACGTAGCCCCACATTGCCTTCTATGCGGTGACGACCTAGTGAGACGAAGAGCCGATCCTCTAGGAAGGCTGCTATATTCGAGAGCGCTGGGATGGCATAGTTAGGGCGAACCCATATAAACGTATTGTCACCAGGATAAGGAGGGCGGGAAGGGTCTATGACGGCACCTCGGCCCCAGTTCTTAGCAATGGAGTAGTCGACACCATATAGTAGTGTCTGCTGCAGAGGAGCCAGCCAAGCCATAGGACTCTCACCCGATAGTGTGGTCTGGAGCGCCAAGGGCTGATTGTCCATCTTGTAGTAAGCATAGTAAGAGGTGGGGAGGAACTCACCCTCTTGTAGTCCCATCTCCCTACTGATAGGCATGACAGCGGGACCTCGCCCAGATAGATAGAGATACTTACGACTGAGGAGGTCGTAGGTATAGTCCACCGTCGATCTCCACGACAAAGTCCTGAGCCACGAGAGCTGAGGCGACCAGCGAGCATTAGCCACCAGTGTCGTGCGGTAGTACTCTGTATTGTATCGCTCATCTTGCTGCTCTACCAGCTCGTCCGTGCGGCTGTTTTGTATAGAGGCGGTCTGGTGTAGCGTGGCGGTCACGTCTAGCACACCTCCAGTATCACCCAGGTCTCTATGATAGGCATAGGAGAGCTGCGCTGTAGCTCTTGTATAGCGCTCTAGGCGCTCTCTAGGATCACTTCGGTAGTCTACCACATCGCCACCAATGTGTAGACTGTTGTAACCCGTAGAGCCGAGAGCTATACCCTTGCCTATATAAGCCAACTTGAAGAGCGGGTCTACCTTGGCACGCCCCTCCCAGGGCGTCACACCTCGCTTAGGGTGTAGCTTGATCGCTCCACTACTTAGATTACCCTCAGAGGCGGAGCTGATACCCTGCTCTACCTCGACACGGTCGTAGTGATTGGTCGAGAGCGTACGCAGATCTATCCCCGAGTTGAGCGAGCTACGCCTCGTGACTACCCGATCTGGCAGATAGGTCGAGAAGCGACTCATACCAGTCAGCCCCTGCATCTGCACACGAGAGGCATCATTAGTAATAGGAGCACCGTCTATCATGATTGAGGTGCCGAGGGAGCTATTGTCGTCCTGTCCTACCTGACGATTGGTCACCCCCTTGAAGTCTCCTATGCCAGGCGTCGTAGTCACAGCACCTGGGAGCAGGAGCAAGATGTCTTTTATCGAGACTGGCTGTATGTTTTGCATAGCCTCCTGACCGATGACCACCTCGCTCTTGTCCTTGCGGTAGGCGCCCAGCACCTCCACCTCAGGTAGCTCAATGCTCAGCCTACGTAGGGAGATGTCAACCTGCTCTAGCCCCTGGACCGAGAGCGTGCGACTATATGGGGCGAAGCCGACACAGCGCACTACCAGCGTGTAGGTACCCCCCTGTCGGAGAGGCAGGGTAAAGCGGCCATCAGCATCACAGACTACACCCTGATTGGTCTCGCTAATCCCTACTGTAGCCCACCCGATAGGAGCGTGGTCCTTAGCATTGCGTACACGACCTGTGATGCCGATTGATGGCGGAGGAGTCGTGTACGACATGGCAAAGCTAAGCTCTGGTAGGAGCAAGAGCCAAAGCGTGATAAGAGTCAGTAGCGTATGTCTGTGTAGCATAGCCATAGTGTGTGAGCGGTCAGTAAGGTTAGGTAGGGGGACGTATCTATGCACGCCCCCCTACGGTAGATAATTACGATATGGTGGACTTAAGGAGTCCGCTACTTCTTAGGATAAGCGTTTTGCCCCTGCACACGCTCATAGTCGTTGGTTGAGTCGTTAGTGTCGATCCAATAGGTGCGACCATTGCGCATCTCCGTCTTGCGGTGTGCCAGTTCCTGTTGGTGACAACCCGTCACGTAGAAGTTTCCCTTGTCTACTGTAATCGGTAGCGCACGTGTCGTGAACTGTCCTTCGCAACCTGTCTCCACGCCATCTAGGATAAGGTCTACAGGGATGGTGTAGAAGTTTTCAGTTTCGCCCTTTTTATTAGTCACCTGCATGACATGATCCTTAAGGAATGCACTTAGATCGCCCTCCACCTTAAAGAGGAGTGGTGGCCAAAAGCCTCTAGGATGTGCGATACCCGTACTAGAGAAGCAGTCTACGATGATATTCATATTAGGCACATCGGGATTGTCCGTGTCTGTAATCTTGATTATTTTACCATTTCTACCAGGGAGTTCTACATCTGGGAAGAGGAACTCAAAGTCAGCTCCTGAGAGGTCTACAGAGTTTGGCTTATCCTCGGTATGATGATTGATAGCCGTCGCAGCAACAATCTTGAACTCTCCGGGCTTGATCGGATACTCCTTACCACTACCAGGGAACTGATAGATACCAGCTACGGGTAGCTCCCCTTTGTCTGCTAGATACTTAGTCCAGGGAGTCTCTGGCATTGGGTTACCATGAGCTGTCACTGCGTAGCAGACGCCATCGAGGTACTCGGTCTTCTCCCCATTGTTGACTATCATAAAGTACTGATCTGGGTGCATCATACGAGCATTGGTCTCGCCATTGAAGAAGATGTCACCAAAGATGAGCTGAGGCTTTTCAGGCGTAGGAGCCTCACCTATCTGCACTGGTATGGAGAGAGTCATCGCATCGCTGATGACGACGTTTTCCTTAGCCCCCACGAGCGTGCGGTGATCTGTAGTCTCACCCGATACGGCAAAGCTATAGGTGCCCTTGTCGAGAGTAAGCTCTACGGTACGGCTCTTCTTGTCGACCTCCGTCTCGCTCTTCTTGAGCGTGCGGCTGTCGGTGACGGTGAGCATGAGCTTGGCGAGCTCGACCTCCTTGTCTATCCCCAGCTGCACAGTCACTTTGCACTGTGTACCTTTATTGGGCTCTGGGTTATTCGGATCTTCCTTACAGCCCCCCAGTATGAGGGCGGATAGTGCGATCAGCATTAGTGTGATTGATGTAAACTTAGGTATTCTCATTGTCTTAGGATTGATTTATTTGGTGCTTTATATAGATTCAGCGAGCATGTGCTCAAGTTAAGTCATTCCCCCTCCGAAATCCTTTGCAAAGTTAGAGAGCCTACAGGCGCTCTACAACCCTATCTTTAGGTATTTTACAGCCTCTAGGATAGCTAAATAGATGGAGTAAGCTGCTCACAGTATAGGGGGGTACAGCCGATGGTGAATTCACTCCCAATTGTAAGGTAATTACGAGATCGTTGATTCGGCTCCCCTCATGAGCAAGTATTTTCATACCCATGAAAATCCATTTTCATACGGAGGAAAATCTATTTTCATACGGAGGAAAATCCATTTTCATACGGAGGAAAATCCATTTTCGTCGGAAGGAATCGGAAATCTCCACCGAGGAATGGACAAATTCTTCGGAACTTCGAAATCTTTCTTCCGAAGTTTCATTTCATTCTTCCGAAGTTTTATATCCCGCCTCCGTGGGGAATGTTCGTTTTCCAGCCAGCTATTTTCAGATTCCTCCGTGGAGGCGATCACGCTCTCAAGTTCCCAAACACTTTCCACCCTAGAGTAAGACGAAGTAGAGTATATACTTGTGCATAGCTTATTGTTGGTTTATCGGATTATTAGTCGCTCTCCAGAGGTATGGCGCGCAGAAGCATAGGAATTAGATATGGTAAGTCAAGGAAAGGAGGAGTCCGTAGGAGCGTGACTGCTCCCCGATTAGCTCTGGATGGCTAAATATGCCCGAGGAGGTAGTAGGTCTACCCTCGTAGAGAGGTCGTCTTGAGGTTAGTCGATTAGGAGCGTAGAAGGCATCCACACTCATGGTCATCGCTTGGCTACGTGGCAGTGGAATAGTTAGCTGACTGTGCCATCTAAGCTCTAGACCAGACTTGAGTCGGCTCAGTAGAGGCAGGTAAGCCAGCTGGTAGTCGAGCT
>OHTB01001115.1_pt1 | contig 12647 bp, 7 predicted proteins | sample 1578771 | NCBI WGS metagenome assembly OHTB01 (sample SAMEA3879516, study PRJEB24766) | human gut metagenome | biome: human-associated habitat; feature: feces | place: USA | collected 1985/1987 | reverse complement strand
AAGAATTTCCTTAACTTGCACTCGTGTAAGTCTCATACTAATGTCTATCAATTTTATTATTAATTTACAACTTTACAAAGATAGCATTATTGGGGCTTACACACTTTTTAGGGATAGTATCATCCTTACCTACGAGGGTGCCCTATTTTGTCCATCTGCAGGTGGATAAAATAGGGCACTGCTGAACGAAAATGATCGTCTGATCCTTGGTTGCCGAAAGGTGTGGTGGCTGGCTTTATGACCCCTACATGAGAATGTTGCACGAAGTGCCATTCTCGGACATTTGCTTCAAATGTGCAGAGACTTTGCACGAAGGATGAGGTGCAAGGCGCTGAGGATGAGGCCGAAGGGAGCGTACTCACGTACGTGATCGAGCCCGAATCCCGAAAGCAACATTATGTGCCTTGGCATCCTTACGGAAGCCTAGGATCAGCAGATCGCCTTCGTGCAACAGTCTCTAAATAAAAGCGAGGCATCTTTTGGGAGATGCCTCGCTTCGCAGTTGGTTGTATGTAGGTTGGGATGACTACTTCTCGAGTCTGCGATTAATGGTGTTGAGAAGTAGCTTGTAGTGGGCTTTGAGGGTAGGGTCGCTGGTGGTTTTTGTGACCTTCTCAAGTAGCTTTCTCACCTTGATGGTATAGTCGAGTGTATAGTCGGTGGTGAGGTTGATTGCCTGTGCCCATAGGTGGTCCACCATACCGTAGTCATTGCCAAATCCTAGGAGTTGGATGGATGTTTCCTCACACTCGGTATGTGGGCATATGGGGCGTAGGTGGGGGTAGTTCTGGGCAAATTGAAGTGCTAGGTCGTCACTACCTTTGAAGCCTACAGGGTAGATGTTATCTAGTGAGTAGGCCATTGCTGCCACTAGGTACCTCACGAATATCTCCTGAAAACGCCGCTCGTAACTACTCACTCTTTCGTCTCTACTAAGGGTCTTACGGAATACGTGTTGGTAGACATCCTCAAGGTACTCTAGTGGGGAGTAGGAGGTGGGGTCGAAGTAATTGGAGATAGCTAGCTTACTGGTATTGAGCATCGCCATCTTCATGATATCGCCCTCTGCCAGTTCGAAAGGTTTCAAAGCAGCCACTTGTAGGTGTGTTGCTTGTGCCTGCTCCCCTAGCTTGCGGAAGTTGGCTACATTATTGAGTAGCCAAAGAGCTGCGGCGCGTTGCTTCTCGCGTGGTAGCACTTGGTATCGGGGTATTCCCGACTGCTCCGAAGACTGGGTGAGTATCACGCCAGGGACAAAGGCAAAGATATTATTGTAATAGCCGTAGGCCTGTCCTAGGATCTGCTCATAGAGGTCGTTGCGGTGGTCGGCATCGGGGTCGTCTTGGATCCACTCATCGAGGTGGCTGAGGATGTACTGTAGGTTGCGTAGCCCTAGCTCACCTGCCTTTACAGGGTCATCGCTGAGGTCCTCCTCAATCGCTGAGGGGTCAAGGCGAAGTCCCAATTGCTGTGCACCGTACTTATAGAGGCGGTTGCTCTCATGCTTTGCTACAAACTTTTGCAGTGCTTTGCTCTCCTTGATAAAGTCGCCACCTAGCTCAGGGAACACCTTGTATCCCCACTCAATGGCGTAGTAGTCGTAGACGCCTAAGAAGGGAGGATTGAGGTTGACCCCTTTGTCTTCGGGCTGTGCCACGTAGTTCCAGCGGGCATAGTCCATGATACTGGGGGTGGTACCGTACTTCTTGGTGAACTCGGGAGAGCGGAGTTGCTCTACCGTGTAGGCACTTGAAGCGGCCATATTGTGCATCAGCCCAAGGGTATGCCCTATCTCGTGTGCGATCACATACTCTAGTGCCTCCATAAATCGGTCGTCGGGAAGCGTCTTGGTGCGTACGGTAGGATCGAGCTGTGCGGTCTGTACAAAGCACCAGTTGTTGAGGGTCTTGATCACATTGCTATAGACCATCACCGAGGCATTGATGATCTCCCCTGTGCGGGGGTCATACCACGATGGACCCATAGCATTCTCAATCCCTACAGGGATGTAGCGGATGCAAGAGTACTTGATATTATCTGGGTCGAACTGTGGGTCGTCCTTTGGGAAGTCCCTTACCTGCACTACATCCTTGAGCCCAATTCGCTCAAAGGCTTTATTCCACCTGAGCACCCCTGCCTTGATAGCAGCACGCCAGCGCTCGGGGAAGGTATCCTCTATGTAGTAGACGATTGGTTTCTTTACCTCCGATAGGCCACCCTGGGCAATGACCTCGGGGTGGAGTGGCTCTACCCTCCAGCGTCGTGCAAAGGTAGCTGGCTCTATCTGACCGCTCTCGGTGTGTAGGATGTTTTTCTCCGTGAGGAAGTAGCCGATACGGGTATCGCTTAGTCGCGGTATCATCGGCTCCTCGGGGAGCTCTACAATGGAGTAGGTGAGGCGATAGGTGACGGGGTAATCCTTGAGGGCGGTACCCCTCTGATTGGCTAGCGATACCATAGCTGAGCGCTCAACGGTTACGACGGCATTATTTTCAAAAGACTTGATCTGATCGATGTAGGATAGTCCTGAATTGGGGCTAGAGGAGAGGCGGTAGGAGCCGACGTTGCTTACCAAGCCGTCAAAGAAACGCTGCTCTTTGAGGAAGAAGTCGGTCACCTCAAAAAGCAAGCTGGTGCTATCCGTTGCATAGCCGACCAACTTAAAGGTGTGGAGAGTGACATTGGTGTAGCTCCCCTTTACCTCCTCCAGGAGGTGCTGGCTGGCTTGGTCGAGCATCAGGTCGTTATTCACCACCTCCATGGTGATGAGGCTATCCTTCTGCACAAATTGGATAGGGATGGGACCATTATTCTTAAAGCCTGGGAGCGCGAGCTGTGGATTGGAAACGTCGGTGACGGTAGCGGCCATCAGCATCTCCTTTTGTAGCTGCTCCACGGGTAGTTCAATATAGAGTCTTTGCTCCTTTTGATGTAGCTTTAGGAACTCTCCTTGGCTACTCTTGGGCTTATCCTTTTCAAAGAAACGCTCATAGGGGCTCAGCTTACTTTCACGCTCCTTCTCCTCACGTTGTTCCTTAGCAAAGGTACGCTTGGACTTGAGCCACTGTGCCGAGACCTCTGGGCCCCCTAGCAGAAAGAGAAGCATCAATAGGAGGGGGAGCCTAGAGTGCTGTAGCATATTACTTTTCATTACTTTCCTTCAAGTGCTTTCTTAGTCTTGAATACCATTACGGAGTAGTGCGCTTTGGCCTCGGCCGACTTTGCCTCTTTCGCTGCGCGCTCTAGCTGAGGGAGCAGCTTCTCTAGGGCAATCATAAAGTGGAGCCCCGACTCGTCGATATCCTCTAGCCGGATCATAGGGTAGGGGCTACGCTGTGGGTCGCCAAAGGAGGTAAGGGTAGGGGTATTTTCCTCCTTGAGTGCAGCAGGAATCATCTTGGTAGGGATCGTGGTGCCACTCACCTCTGCCTTGCCTAGGTTGATAAAGCCACGCTGTAGCAAGATCTCGGCATGCGTGGGGTCGCGATGCTCGCGGATGTTCCGAAAGACCTCTTGGCTCATATCGGCAAACCACTCTGCCTGAGAGTAGCTTCCTGGTACGATGTGAGAGGAGGTGAGCACTCTCATGCGGGTGTTGTAGAGATCGTTGATGAGGAATTCGAAGAGCTGGTCGTAGTAGCTGATGCGGATATTGCTCATACGCTCTAGATCTTGATTGCCGTAGCTCTTAAATTCCTTGATTCTATCTACGCACCAACGGAGGGAGCTTCGCTGTACCTCTTTAGGGAGCACGGTGTAGAGTGGGGTCTCCTTGGTGGGCTTTGCAGGATTGACCTGTATGCCACCGATCTGATGCATCACGTTTTTGAGGAGCTGATGAAATTGCTGTGCTATCACCAGGTCCAGCGCATCCTTCTTTCGGCTATCCTCATCATCTTTGATCCATGCAGGGAAGTTGTGAGAGATCTGCTGAAGGTTTTTAATCGCTAAGGTGCTACTCTCTATCGGGTCGTCGCCAAGGTCATTGGCAATCACCCGTGGGTCAAAGGCATAGCTCTGCTCTGGGAGGTACTGGTAGATACGCTCTTGGCTCTTCTTATCGACCATTGCTTGGAGCACTTGAGTGTCTTTATCAATATCGCCATGGTGCTCGGGGAAGTAGCGATAAAGCCATTCCACTACATACTTATCATAAGGACCTACCTGTGGGAGGACAAAGGGAACCCGATCCTCGGGCTGAGCTACGTAATTGAGCCTTACGTAGTCCATAATACTGGGTGAGATACCGTGCTTAGCAACAAATGCAGGGTCTCGTAGGTCTTTGGTGCGATAGGCACTAGAGGCAAGCATATTGTGCTGCAGCCCTAGTATATGCCCTATCTCGTGGGCAATTGCCATGGTGAGCATGGCATCACGACGCTCTTTTGGAAGGGGGGTATTACGAATGGAAGGATCTACCAATGCCGATTGCGTAAAGTACCACTTGTAGAATAGCTTCTCGATATTATTGGAGACAAGAAGGCTCGAGGCAATGATCTCTCCCGTGCGAGGATCCACCCACGAAGGGGCATAAATCTCTTCATCTCCATTGGGGATATATCGGATGCAGGAGTACTTAAGGTTGTCGGGATCAAAGTCGGGTACATCAGTCGGGTAGTCTACCACGCGAAGGGCATCCTTGAAGCCTGCCTGTGCTAGTGCCCCTTGCCATTGTAGCACCCCCTGTCGGATGGGTTCTTTCCAATCTTCGGGGAAGGTGGGGTCTAGGTAGAGCACGATTGGCTCTATCGGAGCTACTAACTCGACACGCTGATAGGCCTCAAGGTCGCGGGGGATCAGGCGATACCTATTGGCGAGGTAGAGGCTTGAGGACTTATCGAGGTCGGGGCGGAACTGTAGTTTGGTAGTGGTGTAGGTGCCTACACGTGTATCGGCAACCCTTACCGGCATGGCCTCTTTTGGAAGCTTTATAAGGGTAAAGGTGGCCTCTACAGTGGTGGGCATATCACTTGCCACAGAGACCATTCCCAGCATGGTGGCAGAGAGCTTGTAATTGAGCTCCACGCGCACTTGGACGTTATCCTCAAAGGAGCTCAGTGATTTGATAAAAGACATAGAGCTCTCGGGGGTAGCGGAAAGGGTAAATTCGCCTGAATGCTTGGGGATGACGCTGACCAGCTTATTCTCCCGGGCTAGTAGATTGGTGGCATCGATGAGAAAAGCACTTGAGTCGGGGGCATAGGCCTCAATCGGGAAAGCCTGTACGTAGGGGTCGCGATAACTGATAGAGAGTGCCTTCTTTAGTTGTTCGTCGGCTCCCTCATCATAGACGATGGTATTGGCTTTCTTGACTACTACGGTGCTATCTCTTAGCTCAAAGCTCATCAAGAGCGGCTCCTCGCTCTTCATGCCTAGCGTGAGGATGGTGCCGTCTGAGACACTCGATAGGGCGGCACCGAGGAGTAGCTCACTCCCTAGCTCCGACTTGGGGATCTCTAGGTAGAGCTTCCCATCTTTTTTGTATAGTCCTAGGAAGCCATCAACCGCTTTCTCTACCTTGGCATCCTTAAATACTTTGGCGTACTTCTCCTCCTTGCGCTTCTTTCCACCAGCAGACACTTCAGTGGGATTGCCCCACAGAAGTGCTACTGATAGAAGAAGAGCCGTAAGGACTCTTATCTCCTTTGTCATTACTCTTTACTCTGTGTATGTTTGTATTTTATAGATTGGTTGGGTTGTCCTCTCTGAGTGCTATCTTCACGATCTTGACCTGAAGGTCGGTCCACTCCATATCTACCTGGTGATTCTCAAGGTCGATCCGCTGAATCGTCGACTTAGAGCCATCGGTAAGGGCTACATAGAGGTACTTACTCTCTTTATCTACCTTCATATCCACCACCTTTTGCCCGGCTGGGGTCTTGAGAAGTGGTGAGCTTTGATAATTGCCTTCCGATACGATGCTGTACCCATAGATATCTTTCCCCTCAGGGTCGGTGTAATAAATCAGGTTACGAAGTGAAGCAGCCACTAGGATACTCCCTTTTGCTAGCTTGACATTTGTAGGTACCATTCTAGAGTAGGTAAGCTCCTTGTCGTGGTTATACTTCTTACCCGCCTTATACAGACCCGGCTTGAGCTTTAGCTCCTTAATAGAACCGTCGCTCTTTGAGCGGAGGTAAAGGACCATCTGCTGCGATTGGTCGAGCGACAGCATCTCTAGTAGCTCATAACCCTTGGTCTCATCCTTGAACCACACCTCAGCCTTTTTGTGTTTAGCTAGGAGGACTTCATTTTGATTGTCGTATACTAGATAACCATCGGTAGAAGCCTCACCCACCTTTCTCCAATAAAGTAGTCTTGGAGCGAGATAAGGCTCTTGTCCAAACTCTTTCTTGGTTAATGGGGTCAGCACTTTTCGATAGTCTTGATTATTAACGGAAAGAAGTACCGCATCCATAATGCCAAAGCGCCCATTGTAGAAAAAAGGACCTAGCTTATCATTAGGGTCGCCCATTAAGCCTACCACGTCGGTGGAGAGCTTCAGTGGCTTTAAAAACCTCATCTCGTCGGGGCTGAAGCTATATAGATTCTTGCCGGCGGCGAGGAGGAAGCCTTTGTAGCCATACTTCTCATTGGCATAAAAGGCAAGGTCGTGAGGCTCTCCCTCGAAGGTCACCTTGGGATTTTTGAGAGCCAGTGAGTTGAGGTCGATATCCTCTTTGGGCTGAAGCGGGTCAATATACCCTACTTTTGCTTCTGAAGCATCACCCCAAAGGAAGTAAATCCCCTTGCGGTACCGGTACTGTACATCGATTTGGCTCGTGAAGAAGAGTGTAGTCTCTCCATTGGTTACCTTAAGGCGTACAGGGAAGATACCGAATTCATTGCAGGGATATACCAGGTCTTTCTCCTTTGAGACCTCTTTGTAATTGACCTCCCATGAGTAGGTGAGTGGCTTCTCAACCCCCTTCATCTCTATCTCTGGGCAAGGGATTGTCAGGGGTAGACCCTGAGCTCTTCGGTAGATCTCTTGTAGCTCTCCTTTGGGAACAAGCTCCGTGATGGCCACGTCTGCTTCGGTGCTGTGATCCTTAAAGCATGAGGAGAGTGCTAGCATAGTAGCTAGGGCGATTAAAATATATCTTTTGCTCATATCGTTGACTGTTTATTCTACAAATGTTAGGTAGGCAGATGGGTCTGGAATGGGAGGAACCTCTAGCTCGGGGTGAGCTAGGAAGTAATCGCGTACATTCTTGATGTTGAGCATCCACTCAGCAAACTTTGCACCAAAGTTCTCGTCGGCCCAAAACTTATTCTCATCGTGGTCATAAGCCTCTAATAGCTTGATGTACTTGAGTGTGTGATAGTCTCCAAGGTAATATGGTCCCAAATAGATCCAGGGGGAAGGGATAGCTAAGTAGTTATTGAAGGTGATGGTGTATTGGTTTTGCTTTTCAAAGGCAACCTGTAGATCCGTGGTCCCCTCTAACTTAATAGTAAGCTGTACGGGCTCTTCGACTTCGGCAGATAGTTCACTACGAAGTAGCTCGATACGGAGGGTATCGGTGTACTCATCAGCTCTAAACTGGTAGCTCTCCTTGAGTGGGGTGAAGTGCTTGCCAGCCTCTGCAGTAGTCTTATCTTTTACGATGGTGACCTTGTAGCTACGAGCCTGCTCCGACTTATCCCCAAGTACACGGAGAGGTATTTTCACCTCGTGAGATTGCTCCTCTAGCGGATTAGGCCCGAAGGAGTAATTGATGAGGGTATCTGCTTTGGTGTGTTGGTCAAAGTATATTTTACCCTCACCGTGGTATGCACCATCGGTGGATATCCCTAGCTCATCGGTCTTTTGTGACAAGGGAGTGGAGCAACCACCTAGTAGTAGGCCCCCTGTGGCACCGATGAGTAGTAGTGACTTATATATTGTACTTTTCATATGCTTCTATTTACTTGCTTACGTTACCAAACTCCTTTTCGCTCTCTGGCCATGGTAGCACAAAGATCTCCTCTGATGGGTCAAAACTCTGATTACTACTAGTGTGATCTAAGATAGGTAGATTGTAGAGTTTATAGGCAAAGAAGATCTGTCCTTCGCCTGGCATCTCACGCATCCGCTCCCGTAGCATCTCCTGGATATAGTTTTCCTTGGTATCCAAAGAGTTGTCTGTAATGGGCTCTAACCCACGGCTAGCACGTACCTCATTAAGTAGCTTGATGGACTCTTCCTTATTGGTGTCATATAGACTCTCCGAGAGGATGTAGTACATCTCAGGCAGACGTATCAGAGGGATGCCCCTGAAGGTCTTTTGAGTCAATTCGTTTTCAGACTCTATAAGTCGGGTATAGACAAAGGTGCCTCTGCTCTCCTCCTTGTAGAAGGCTGCATAACGATGATCGGTATTGGTGGCGGTAAACTTATCGGTTTCGTAGAGAGCCTTAAGGTCTTTACGCGCCTCGGTGAAGTTGCCCGACTGAGGGTTGGTGAGGAATAGGTCGTAGATATTCTGTGCCTGCTTATCGGCATAGATACCAAAGAGTATCTCCCCTGTGCCTGGGAAGTTCTTGATATTCTTAAACTCATTGGGCTTGGTCAGAGCTAGCCCTTTCACCTCCCCAGATTCGTCACTACCTACCACATCGGCATTAATGACCTTTCGGGCATACTCTGCAGCCTTGGTCTTGTCGCCCATAGTGTAGTAGACACGTGCCTTAAGTGCCATCACAGCATACTTATTCAGCTCCGAATAGCGCTCATCATAATAGGGGTCTTTCGATAGACCGAGTGGTGCATTGAGGGTATTATCCTTCTGCAAAAGGGTCTCCGCTTTGTCGAGGTCGGCAAGGATATTCTTGTAGACCCCTTCGATATCAAAGAGTTCCTTATTATTTTGGTCAGCCTCAAAGGCGTAGGGGATACCACTCTTGCCACTGCGGTCGGCATACCTTACGCAGAATAGGCGGACAAGATCAAAGTGAAGGAAGGCACGTAGTGCATAGGCTTCACCCTTGATGATATCCATAGTTTCACCTGTGAGGTCGGTCGTCTCGGCATGCTTGATAATCAGATTGACCGCGGCGATAGTGGAATATTGCGAAGCCCATATATTATCTATGATAGGGCGGACATTAAGGTTAGTGTACTCATACTTGGTGATCTCGTTGTCGAGATTGGCGGTGTTGATGTACTTAAACATCTGACCTAACTTGTCCACAAATCCATAGGAGAGGTTCTCACCATAGAGTGCCTGATCACCCATCAATGCATAAACTCCATAGAGGGCATCTTTGAATCCTTGCTCGTCGCTAAACTGTACATCCTCTGGCAAAGTTCCCTTGGGTTGGACGTCGAGAAACTTATTGCAGCTCACAAGGCTACCAGAAAGTAGTAGCAGAGTGGTGACGAATAGGTATATATTATTCTTTTTCATCATTCGATCCTAACTTCATTAAAGGGTAAAACGTATGGTCATCTCCACCGACCTAGCATAAGGGTACGATAGTCCACGCTCCTGCTTGATGCTAGAGTAGTGGAAAATATCATTCGCCATCAGCTCGAGGCGTAGATTGCGGATATTGAAGTACTTAAGGTCAATAGGCTTAAAGTCGTAAGCCAGTGAGAGCGTACTGAGCTCTAGGAAGTTGTGCACCGACACAAAGCGAGTGGTCTGCATAGGTACCGTAGAGTCAGCAATATCTTTGTACGAAGCCTTATCGCCAGGCTTTGTCCAGCGGTCGTTGAAGACACGCTCATCGGCATTCTTCTTAGGGTCGGCTCCCTCTACTCGGCTAGCGAGAGTGGTATTGTAGTCCATAGCTCCTAGCTGGTACCTCAGACCTGCAGTGAGTGAGAAACCTTTGTAGGTGAGGTAAGAGCTCATCATACCCGATACCACAGGGCTGGTGTCACCCACAGTGATCTTATCCCTTGGGTCATAATCAAAGGTGAGTGAACCATCTCGCTTGATGTAGATCTCCTTACCTGTAGCAGGATCAATACCGGCCGAAGGTACCACCTTTAGTGTAGATAGCGACTCACCCTCCACGTAGATAGGCAGTGGCTTGCCAGCCTCATTCTTCTCCATATTCTTCTCGTTTTGAGCCTTCAGTGCATTACTGATCTTGCGGATCTTATTGCGGTTATGCGAAGCGGTTAGAGAAAGGGTCCAGTTCCAATCCTTAGTGCGGATAGGCACCACTCTAGTGCTGAGCTCGATACCCTTATTCTCTATCTCACCCACGTTTTGCTTAGCCGTCTGCACACCTACTGATGGGGCTTTCGTCACATCTAGAAGTAGGTTGTCGGTGATCTTCCAGTAAAGGTCGAGCGACATGTCCCAGCGACCGTTGAAGATATTAAGGTCTAGTCCGAGGTTATTATTCATGGTCCGCTCCCACTTCAGATCGGGGTTACCAATCGTGATAGGCACCGAACCAGCTCCCTTTACATAAGTAAATCGCTCACCATACTGGTAGGTAGTAAGGGCTTGGTAGGGCGAGAAGGAGACATTTCCTAGATACCCTGTACTTACTCTTAGCTTCAGAAGGTCCACATTCACCCCCTCCATAAAGGGCTCCTTGTGGATATTCCAGCCCGCGCCTGCCGACCAGAATGGGGCGAAGCGGGTGTTCTTACCAAAGAGCGAGGATCCCTCATAGCGGTAGATAAAGTCAAGGAAGTAGCGCTCCTTGTAGATCGTATTGAGGTTGACAAAGAAGCCCACACCCGTCACGATCTCATCACTACTCACTGGACGGCTACCGGCACTATATCCCGAGGAGAAGCCTGGGTCGGCTAGCTTCTCAGAGAAGTAACCGATAGAGGAGTAGCTCGATAGTTGAGAGGAGCGATACTCGATGTTACTACCGCCCATCACGCTGAGGAAGAGGTCGTCAATCACATTCTTATTGTACGAAAGCAGTAGCTTCGCTGCAAAGTCGGTAGAGCGTCGGAAAGTCTCTGAGAGCCTACCCCTTTGGCTTAAGTTTTTAGTAGTAGCAAATTCGCCCGATCGTGGGGAGACGAACCTTAGGCTATTAGAGCGCCCTCTTTGGAAAGTCGCATCACCATCAATTCGAAAGTCGCCAAGCCACACACGTAGAGTTGTGGTATTGAAAAAGTCGAAGTTGCTAGAGTTGCTCTTATTCCCCACCGACGCCTCGTAGAGAGGGTTGCGGAGATTATGATTCAGGAGCTGACGCAATTCGCCAGTCTGATCGTAAGGACTATCATAGGGGTTGGCATTCACGAAACTGGTAAAGTCACCATAAGGCGAATCATAGCTATTCACAAAGCTCACACGAGCTAGATTAGAGATGAAAAATAGATTCTCACGACTGTAGGAGAGGTTAAAGGTAAAGTTAAGACGATCTCTACCAGAGCCTTTCATCACACCGGCGTCCTTACCATAGCGAAGCCCAAGGCTGTAGCGAGCGTAATCGTCACCTCCATCCACATTGATATTGTGGTTTTGAGAAACTCCCACTCTCAGTGGCTTTGCGAGCCAGTCGGTATCCACTCCTCTAGCCACTTCTGTAGCAAGAGCTGCATACTTCTTATCCAACTCATATCGGTGCTGAGGGTTTGCATCATTGTAGAGCCCTGCCAGTCTTTCGTACTCTAGCTTTTGCGATGCATTGAGAAGGTGATAGTCCGAAAGGTCGGGGAAAGAGGTACGTATCGTTCCATTGTAGCGGAGCTTCAGCTTACCACCCTCCAGTGCTCTCGTGGTGATCACAATCACACCAGCCGAGCCCTTAGCACCGTATAGTGCTGTAGCGGAGGCGTCACGAAGTACCGTCACACTCTCCACCTCGTTCATATCCATATCAAAGACAAATTCGCTCGAGACGATAGAACCATCCACCACAAAGACCGGCATATTGGCCTTTCCCTCAAAGGTGGCACGACCACGGATGTTGATCTCCTGCTGTGCGTTAGGGTTAGATCCCATAGCACTATTCTCCATCGTCACCATACCAGGGACAAATGCCTCAAGGCTCTGCAGAATGTTCTTGGTGCCGATGCTCATGATCTGCTTCTTATCCACAGTTGTCTGCGAACCTGTAAAGCTGCTCTTATTCTTAGTCATGTAACCAGTCACCACCACTTCGTCAAGGAGATCCACATCCTCCTCCAACTGAATGGTGACCTCAGCGCCAGCTTTTACCTCTTGCTCTACGGTCTTAAAGCCCACGAACGAAAAGGTCATGATTACTCGTTCCTTGGTTACAGGGATCTCAAACCTACCAGAGGCATTAGTGCCCCAAGCGCCCTTCATCCCTTTGATGCGGATTCCGACGCCAGGGAGAGGCTCGCCTAGGTCGTCCAAAACCACTCCCTTAACCACTTTCTTACCATCGCTCTGAAGCTCGGTTAGCTCCTCTGAAATGGGGAGCACTGAGCTACTAGCGTGTAGAGAAATAGGTAGCAATAGGAGTAGCAGACCCACTGAGAGTAGGCCCATTAGCTCACGTGGAGCATTCCATTTTGTCATTCTATTCATGTTTTAATTCTGAGTGGGTGATATGTGAATATCTTAATATTGGGTTGACCCTTCTCAATGTGGCTATATTGAAAACCTACAGTGAGTTGGAAATAATTTTACAAATATAAGAAAATTAATGCCCGATGTCAACTATTTGGCAAAAGTAATCAAGGACGACGCCTTCGTGCAACAGTCTCA
>OHTB01001111.1_pt1 | contig 12709 bp, 10 predicted proteins | sample 1578771 | NCBI WGS metagenome assembly OHTB01 (sample SAMEA3879516, study PRJEB24766) | human gut metagenome | biome: human-associated habitat; feature: feces | place: USA | collected 1985/1987 | reverse complement strand
TTTATTATGATCCGGTGAAAAAGCAATATTACATAGGTAAGAAACGATATGGTATGGCAGTGAAGAATGACGGAAAAGCAAGAGGAAATATAAGCCTTGGAGACAAATCTCCTTCTATAAATGGTGTGCCTGCCACAGCAAAAGTGGTTGCTTCTTTTCATACACACACTCCAATGACTGAAATAAAAGGTAAGAAAAGAAAGGCAGGTCCATCTAAAGAAGATAAAGAAAATGCCGATAAAAATAAAATACCTATTGATATATTAGTTTTCCGTTGCATTTTAGAAATTGTAATTTATTAAGTCAGCTATATTAATGCCGCCAAGATAATATGATAGCATAAAAATGTCTCGTATCCGAATTAGATTTTTTTCAAATCAGTATCTCGTGTTGCTTTAATTTCATCTATTTATATGATGCAAAAGGGTATGTGACGTAGGTGATAAATCGGCATTGTAGAGTAAATCTCATGATTGCTCTTACAAAGGATAGCCTTATTCTTATTGTATCAGAGCGTATTTTCTCGTTTCTTAATTTGCTATTGAGATAAGAAGTGTCTGCTCTTTTAATGATATATCCATTCTTGAACTCTTGTATGGAATTCACTGTTAGATCAGTCACTATATAGCGAGTTTCACAATTGTGCGAAAGAGCTATTCGTATTTTATGTGTATTGTCTCTTAATATTTTTCCAGGGACAATTGTCGGAAATAGATTTGCCATAATTTGTTCTACAATAAATTGATAATGTAAATGTGTCTTCGGCAATTAAATAGCCTCAGAAGTAACGGCTCTTTACTGACTATTACTAATTGATAATGAAATAGTTTGCTGAGTATTAGTGCTGTTTTTGTTTAATATAAGATAAATAGGGAAATCCCTATTATTGTTTGGGGAAAATCTATCCGGCAGCGTGAATACCTTGCTTATCTTTGTAACGTGAATAAAAAGATTAAGAAACCAATAAACCACGGAAATATGAAAAAGATTGTGTTATTATCGCTGTTTGCCCTGTGCTTGATGGCACAAAGCGTTGATGACGACCTTTATTTCGTACCTTCTAAGGAAAAAAAGCAGGAAGCCAAAAAGACTCCTGTGAAGAAGGAACCGGAAAAAAAAGTTGTTACCACGAACATTTATACGTCTCCGGGTACTACGGTAGTAGTTCAGGACCGTAAAGGAAACAAACGCGATATGCGTGATGTGGATGAGTATAACCGCCGTTACGATGCCAAAGATAACGAGTTCGCAATGGAGGACGATACATTATACGTAAAAGAAAAAGCTGTCTCCGATCCGGAAGGTGAGTGGGTGAACGGGTTCAATGGCTCACAGGATGACTACGAGTACGCTGAACGCATCATTCGTTTCCGTAATCCCCGTTTTGCGGTAAGCATTAGCAGCCCGCTTTACTGGGACATTGTTTATGGAACCAATTCCTGGGATTGGAATGTTTATACAGACGGTTTCTATGCTTATGCATTCCCGACATTTACCAACCGCTTATGGTGGGATTGGCGTTACAACTCTTATGGTTCCGGATGGGGCTGGGGATGGGGCTGGTCTTCACCTTATTATGCTTGGGGTGGCTATTATCCCGGTTATTGGGGTGGCTATTGGGGTGGTTACTGGGGCGGCTGGTATGGCGGCGGCTACTGGGGACACCATCATCACTATCATCCCGGATGGGGTGGCGGAGGACATTATTGGGCGAGTCATAATACTTATACCAACCGCCGTTCTTATGGTCCTTCTCGTGTTAGCACCTCTTCCAGAGTAAACGCCTCTTCTATACGGCGTACAGATTCTTATACTCGTTCAGGTAATAATATCTCTCCTTCGCGTGGTGGTGATAGCCGTATGAATTATGGCTCACGTAGAGTAATAAGTGTTCGAGATACAGAACGTCCTGATGCAACAACCCGCACGGATGCTTCTTCATCAAGAAGATCTACTTATACTCGTCCAAGTAGTACACGTAGTAGCTCTAGTTATAATAGTAACGTTCATCCGAATCGTTCTACAAACTCTGGAACATATTCAAGAAGTACTAGTAGGTCTTCTTCTACTTATACTCGTGGAAGTTCGACAACAACACCTTCTCGTTCTTATTCAAATGAAGGTACCCGTCGTTCTTATGGCTCTTCTTCATCTTCTCGAAGCTATTCCTCAGGTAGTTCTACTCGCTCTAGTAGTAGTTATTCTTCCGGTAGCAGAAGTAGTGGTAGCAGTTCTCGTTCGACAAGTGGTGGAGGTAGCTACAGCAGAAGTAGCGGTGGTCGAAGATAAGAAAATTGTGAATTGAGATTTTAAAAGAATTAGGATATGAAAAAGATAATAATAGTTTCTGCATTAGTTCTTTTATGGACTGCAGGAGCAAATGCTCAAACTGCATATGATGCTGCAAAATTGGTTAGCAAAGATTTAAATGGAACAGCTCGTTTTGTTGGTATGGGAGGTGCAATGGGAGCATTAGGAGGAGATATATCTACTATGGGGACAAATCCGGCTGGCATAGGTATTTATCGAAGTAATGATGTTATGACTTCTTTTAGTTTTTCTACTTATGGGACGGAAAGTAAATATGGTGGAAAGACATTTGATAATAATAATAATCGATGGTCTTATGATAACATTGGAATTGTCTTTGCTTCTAAAATAGGTAATCACACTCCATTACGTTATGTGAATTTTGGGTTTAATTATCATCGTGCAAAATCTTTCTATAAAAATATGTTTATGGAGGGCGCTTTGAATTATTCGCAAATCGATTATATGACTGGACAAGCTAATGGGATGTTGGCCAATGGCGTGAGTCTTAAGGAACTGTCAGATAATAAATTGAATCCTTATAGTGATAATGGCGTTGGCTGGTTAGGTGCTTTAGGCTGGGATGGGCTTTTGTTCGATTTTAAGAATGGTGAGTATATTGGTGTCTTGCCACAAACTCCATATTCTACTTTTCGTTCAAGAGAAAAAGGGGGAATTGATCAGTATGATTTTAATATAGCCTTTAATATTAGTGACAGAGTTTATCTGGGACTGACAATTGGAGCTTATGATGTAGACTATACTAAATCATATTACTATTCAGAAGATTATGGTGATAAACAGAACTATAATATAGGAAGTATGAATCGCATTAGTGGTTCCGGTTTTGACTTTAAGATGGGAGCTATTATTCGTCCGTTTGAAGATTCTCCTTTTCGGATCGGTCTTGCAGTACATACACCTACTTTTTACAGATTGACGTATACAACAAGTGCTTATTTGGAATCTAATATCTGGATGCATAATAATGATACAGGGAAAGATGAACTTCTTAATAGTTATTTTGACACTTATAAGGAGTTGAAAGATATGAATCAAAATCGGGAATTTCGTTTAAAAACTCCCTGGAAATATAATGTCAGCCTTGGATATACTGTTGGACAAAATTTAGCCATCGGTGCTGAATATGAATATGAAGATTATTCTTCTGTGAAGTTTCGTTATCCAGAAGGTGATAAGATGGAATTTGAGACGAATGCAGCAAAGATGGTTATGAAGGGAGTTAATACATTTCGCATTGGTGCCGAATATAAAGTAATCCCTCAATTTGCTTTTCGTTTAGGATACAATTATAGTTCATCTATATTTAAGAATGGTGCTATAAAGTACTTACCATATAATTCTGTTAATACAGACACTGATTTTGCTAATTCTAAATCACTTAGCAATTATACTTTAGGTATTGGATATCGTGGGACTATGATTTATGCAGATCTAGCCTATAAATTCTCTTCTTATAAAGAAGACTTCTATCCTTTCTATAATGAGTTTAATGATAGAGGCATTGTAACTCCTAATGTAACTAAGATAACTAATACCCGTAGCCAAGTATTATTTACTTTAGGTATGCGTTTTTAAATAAGATTTCCAAGCAATTTAAATTAAACTTTTGTGTGTATAGAAATCCCTGAAGGACGATGCAGTGTTCTTCGGGGATTCTTGTTTATAAAGATTTAAGTGAGCATAATGAACTTATTATTAGAAAATTTGTTTTATGTTAATATATGAACTCACTGATATCCAATTAGAATTTGTCTTCATTCTAACGAAGATATTGTGATTTATGTAATTATGAATGCAAGTGAGTTTATTCCTTAATTTAAATAAGTCTTTTTCTTTTGAGTAGTGTTATTGGAATATTTAAATTTTAATTTGGAAAAATATGGAGAGATGATTTTATGAAAACCGGTTTTGCTTGGTATTTCATTTGAATAGTCTTTTACACTTTTTATAATTGTTTTGGAGTATGAAAAAACTTGGACTTTTACTAATGCTATTCACATTTGCCGCTTGTACTAATGATGATTTTTCTGTATTACAGGAAAATGAAGAAATTACCTTACCCACTGCTGTAACTAGGGCCTCTGGAGATAAACTATATGATTTATTAGGTTATGGATATGATGTGACAGGACATGATTATACATTAAGAATTTATGGATTGTTAGCAGGAGCGGTGATCTGTTCTTTAGTATTTTATAAAAACCATCGAAACAGGACATTTCGAAGAGGATTTCTTCAATAATTGATATAGTTGCACTGAGAAAGGATTATGAGGAAAGGGTCGATATTGGCGCTGTACCTTCCAATTATGCTAGAATGACTTCGGGTACTACGGCACAAGACTATACTCGTAATGTAACTTCTAAAGTAAAACTCGGAGGAGCATTATCTTTATTCTCGGGTTCTTTGAGTAGTTCTTTTAGTAGCACTCAACATTATACATCGAAATACTCTATAGCTGATTATACGTCTTTTATTAGGAGACGTAGACTTTTTCTTACTGCTTCGACTGAGTTACTATCTAAATATTTGACAAAAATGTTTGTTGATGATTTATCTAAACAATCTCCGTCTTTTATTATTCAACATTATGGGACACATGTATTAACTGATATTACTTTGGGAGGAAGAATAACAGTTCTATATAGAAGTTCTATTAATACATCAAAGAAAACAGCAACCGTAGAAGCTGGATGTGCATCGGGTATAAAAAATATGTTTAATTTGAGTGTTGATGGGCATTATGATCAAACTTTGGTTAAGGATAATTCGGAGCAGGAAATTGTTTATAGAACAGAGGGAGGAGATCCGAGTAGAGCTTTAATAGGGCAACTTAATTATGATTCTAAAAATCCATCCGTAATTGATATATCATCATGGCAACAGAGTTGTGATGATAATAATATGACTTTAGTTGATGCAGAACCTGGAAGTCTTATTCCAATTTATGATTTGGTATCTGATATGGGTAAGAAAGAGCAGTTGAAACTTGCGGTGGAAAATTATTTGAAGGAGCATAGTTATGTAGACATTGATGATTCTAGTAAAGGAGGAGCTGTACGTAATAATTCCCGGGGGCATAATACCAGTTCGTATGGTAATTCAACTCGAGTTATTGGGGCTAATGGAAATAGAAGTACTTATAGGAGACCATAACCTCTTGAAATTATGCTTTTATACAGGGCTTTTCTATTTTTTGAGGTAGAAATAGCCCTGTATAAAGTTTATTTTTATCAGTATTCTATCTTATCTTCTTTTTCCATCCACTCCTCAAAAGCTTTGATTGCTTCGTCGTGGAGTAATACTTCGGATGGCAGCTTGCGGTTCTCCGGTTTCAGTTCCAATTCATCGTAGATAAACGAGTCGTCGAATCCGATGTTTTTGGCATCTGTCTTGTTATTGCCATAGTACATCTTGTCTAATCGGGCCCAATAGATAGCACCCAGGCACATGGGACAGGGTTCGCAAGAGGTGTAAATCTCGTAACCGCTCAGGTTAAAAGTTCCCAGTTTTGAGGCAGCCGCGCGGATAGCGCTTACTTCTGCATGGGCAGTGGGGTCGCATGAGGCTGTTACGCGATTGACGCCTGTGGCCACTATTTCTCCATTTTTTGCAATGACAGCTCCGAAGGGGCCTCCTCCGTTTGCTACATTTTCTCTGGAAAGTTCGATGGCTTTCCTCATTAGTTCTTCTTTGGTCATGTGATATAAAAAATCTATCGTTAATATTGTTATACGTTTTTTGCAAATATAAACAATATGAACGATAGATTGTTTCTTCCGGCAGAGAAATCAGCTTATTCTTTTTGAATAGTCGGACTGTTGATGCCGTCGGGCGGGTATATGGTTGTCATCCGTCGGGCTCCCTGTTACCAATACCAGCACAGACCGAAAGAGTAGGGATAAAGTTCGGGACCTTTTTTGTGTTCGAAGAGGCTGTAGGTAGAGTAGCGCAAATACACTCCGATGTCACCGTAACCTGCTTGTGCCAGGAGGTTAATACCTACCGGGTGGACATTCAGGCCGCTGTCCAGGTTCTTTTTATGTCCGTTGACCTTTGCTTTCGACTTGGCCCCATGACGGATTTCCGCTTCAAGTCCGGCTGAAAAGAATAGAGGACCGTGAGCATTGCTGTGGCTGAATCTTTTTTGCCATTCCAGGGCTACCGGAATGCGGAAGTAGAAATAGCGTAACCGGCTTTTGGTATACACTTCCTCGTCGGGAACACCCGGAACAATGCCGGTGACTCCATCTATTTGTCTGAAGGCATAGTTGTTGCCCAGGCGGAAAGAGCGGTATCCCCAGCCTAAACCGGTCGTTATGCCCCATTGGCGATCACGTGAGAGTGTCAGGGAGCCTTGAAACAGATTGAAACCGATTTCCCAGGACTTGTTGGCGTTTATATTCAGTCCGTCCGGAGTATTGAAGTTGATGCCGTCAGAGAGCCGTGTGTATCCCATATAGAATCCGGCAATATGCGGGTCGAACCGATAATGGTTCTTTCTTTTGACGAAGGGGACGGTGAATGCCGTACGGCGTTCGGTAGTTTGTCCGTCCGTATAGATTCCCTCAAAAATCTGATCGTTCTCTATCGTATCGCCGTGCGAAGACTGTTCGTAAAGTTTTACCTTTATTTTCCCTTCGTTTTCTTTAATCAGGATTTTGCGTCCGTTGACGTAAAGAGTCGTGTCTTGCGAAATGCCTTCTTGAGCCATTCCCGTCATCGGGATCAGCATAAACAGTAATAAATAAATGTGTTTCATATTCTTATAATGTTTAGTTTTTTTTCATAAATAACATGGTTACCAGATCGTCTGCATCCAACTCGCCCTCGATGTAAATCAGGGTAGCCGAGCCTTTTTTACCGGTTTTGAACAGGATGAACCGGTTGACATCTTCTTTTAGCTGGGGCAATTGATAATAGCCGGACTGGATTTGTCCGCCTGCCACCACTTCCTTCACTTTCTTTGCCTTCTTTTTGTCAGCATCCAGACAGTTGAGAATGGTGGGCAGTGCTTCTTCAACGTCTTTAAAGACAAGGCTTTTATAGAGAGTCATCTGGTAGGTTTCCAGCATTTCGTTGGACAGCTCTACCATAGTCACTCCTTTTTGTTTACCGTATTTCTGGAATACGGAAGCTATTTGTAGTCCCTGTTGTGCTCTTGCCATGCCGGAGGCGACAGTAAGTAGCAGGATAATCCATGTGGTGCGAATGACTTTATTCATACTTCGTTTCTTTTATTATTTTCTTTTTTTATTCGGAGAACAGCGTAGCGAATACTTCCTCCTCGCTGATACTGACATCACGAAACGCGATCATGGCTTGTTCGCGTACCAGCTTGGCATCGGTATAGCATTTCCCGTCAATGATTACATAATTAGCGGTTGAGGTGTTGAAATGTCGGTTGAGACCGGCAATACCCAATATAAGCAATATTCCGGCAGCCATTCCGCTGAATATGTAAAGTAGACGGCGGCGCAGAGGGACAGAAGTTTTCGGAACTTCGGGGACGGCAGTCTTGCTCTGCCGGTTCTCTTCGTTGAGGAAAGCAAACATCGGGCGGTACATCTGCAGATGTTCCGGTATGATGCCCCGGGTGAAAAAACGGCGGAGCTCACGTTCTTCTTCGCAGGTGGTTTCCCCTTCAAAATACTTGTTCAATAATTCTTCTATATTCATGCTTCGTTTCTCCTTTTTCTTTGTTGTATGGTTTGCAGGTAAATGTCTCTTACTTTTTTCCGTGCCCTGGATAAATTGCTGCGGATGGCTTCGGAGCTGCATCCTGTTATCTCGGCGATTTCTTCGGTTTCGTACTCTTCTACATCTTTCATCCGGAGGATGGTCTGTTGCAGAGGTGGAAGTGTACTGATGATATGTCGCATCAGGCTGAATTCGTCTTTCTCTTCAAGCAAGCGTTCGGGGGTGGCGACCGGACTGGCAGCCTGTACGCTGTCGAGCGATAGGTTGTCGGGATGTTTCCCTCTGAGGATATCCATGCAGGTATGATGGGTCATAGTCATGGCAAGGGCCTCAATGCTATGGTATTCGTCCAGTTTCGGACGAAGGTTCCATAACTTCAGCATCACTTCCTGCACGGCATCTTCGGCATCCGAGTGGTCATCTGTCAACTTCCGCGCATAACTAAGCAGTTTGTCGCGGAGTGGAAGAACGGCTATTTTGAATTGTTTTAGTTCCATTTACATAAGCAAGACGGAGAAGGAAGGAAAACGTGACATGGAAAAGATAAAAAAATGATGAACGATCAACAATAAGTAGTGTCCTGACAGGTGGAATGTAGTGTGAGGTAAGACGATCTCTATCGTTTATGGTTGATCGTTCATCGTTCATTATCAGATCTTTCCCAATATTTTATCCATCACCCAGTTAGTCGTTGTGGCACTTTCGCCATCACACGAACAGGTGGATTTTCCAAGAAGATGGTCTACTACGGCCTGAATCAAGGGCTGCTGTACGTGTTCAGGGTTTTCTACCACTATTTCTTCACGTCCTCTTTCAGTATGGAGGGCAATCGGGTCATAGGTAAATACGGAGAAGCAGATCATGCCTTTATCGCCGATAATTTCGATACGGTCTTCGCGGGCCGAATCATGGGCTACGAAGCACCACGAACCGCTCCCTACCAATCCGTTGTCGAACTGGAAACATGCGCTCAGTGTATCTTCTGCCGGATAGAGTCCGCCACGGTTGCTTTTATAGCCACTGGCTTCGAGTATGCAGCCGAACATCTCCTGCAGAAGGTCGATCTGGTGTGGTGCGAGGTCATAGAAGTATCCTCCTCCGGCAATATCGGCCTGTACACGCCAGGGCAGATTCTCTCTGTTATAGTCCAGATCGCGAGGGGGCTGTGCAAAACGGATCTGTACGTTGATTACATTGCCGATCGTACCTTTGTCCACCAGTTCCTTCACTTTCATAAAGTAAGGCAGGTAACGCCGGTAGTAGGCTACAAAACAAGGGACTCCCGTCTCTTGTGAGATGCGGTTGATGCGGGCACACTCTTCGTAAGTCTGTGCCATTGGCTTTTCGATATAAACCGGTTTTCCGGCTTTCATGGACATGATGGCATAAGTGGCGTGTGAAGAGGGCGGAGTGGCTATGTATACGGCATTTACTTCCGGATCGTCTATTAACTCTTGTGCGTCGTCATACCACTTCGGTATGTTCCGCTCTTTAGCATAGGCTTTGGCTTTTTTACCGTCACGGCTCATGACTGCCACTACTTTGGAGCCTTCTACTTTCTGAAAAGCAGGTCCGCTTTTGTATTTGGTCACCTCTCCGCAACCAATGAATCCCCATTTTATAATCTTATTGCTCATATCTTTTTATTTATCGTTCCGCAAATATACTCAATTCTGCCGAAAGCAAAGAATGATTTACAGTTATCCTGATAGAGATCGTTCGCGTTCGTTCCTTAGTACGATGGTATCGGTTGCACAACTCGTACACAACCAGTTGCTCAACTCGTACTGTACCAGTTGTACAACTGGTAACTGTTATCTTTAAAAGGGACGGGAGGAGGGAAGAAAGCCGGTTATTGTTTCCCGTAATATTTGCGATAAACGGACTGGTATTCTCCTTTTTTCCGGAAGTCGGATAGCCATGTATTCAGGCTGTCGAGTAGGGCGGGAGATTGCTTGCTGACTCCCCATGAATAGAATTGCGTGAAGCTGATGGCGGTATTGATATCGAGTTGGGGTAGCGAGTCCACAGCCATCCGGGCGATGCCCTCGTCACATACGGCATAATCGATGTCTCCGTGAGCAACCATTGCGATCAGTTGCTCGGAACCATATTTCTCTATTTCGTTAACATAGATCGTATCGCCTATTTCATTGCTCAGGTTGCGGATACGCAGGATGGACGGAGATCCTTTGACGACATTCAATGTTTTGCCTGCCAGGTCGAGTTGGCTTCTGATGGCAAGTGAATCGTTTTCTCCGACTTTGCGTTGCACCAGGACTTGTTTGCTTAAAATGATGGGGGAGGTGAGGAGCAGCGAGTCTTTCAGTTCACTTGTAGCCGGTATGCCATAAGCCACTACATCATACGTTCCGTCGGCCAGCCCTTCCAGCCGTTGATTGAAGCTCATCACCGGAGAGACCTGTACCTGTAAACCTTTGTCGCGCGCAAACGCCTCTATCAGTTCGTAATGGAATCCCGAAACCGTATCTCCATCCACATAGAAGCTGATGGAGTTGTATTCTGTTGCAGCATGAAGAATGCCGCTTTCTTTGATCTCGGCATAATCCCGCGGATGTCCTTTGGGCTTCTCTTTGCGGGGCCAACAGGTGACAACGAGGGCTGATATCAGTCCCAATACAACGTATTTCAGATACTTAGGTCTCAGTAGATTCATGGCGGCAGTTAGTCATAGAAGTTCCAGGAAACACCAATCTTAAACAGGCGCGGGTTGATGGGGTAATGGGGTGACAAGAAATAATTCGAGTTACCCATTCCCTGATTGACGTGGTACATCATCGCGAAAAGGCGCGTACGTTTCAATTGCAGGTTGGCATATACATTGATGATCGGATAACCGCCAATCTTTACCTGGTCATCTTCCGGTTGCAAGTGGAACTGCTGGATGGCGGGAGTATATGCCGGAGCATAGTATTTGGTGAAATAGCGTACGTCGGCTCCCAATTGTACGTGAAGCACTTTCTTAGCCAGTGTTGTCTGGATATAGAGGTTATGGTATAGTGAAAGTTCGGGCAGGGGTAACACGGTGTTGTTGCTCGACTTTTGCCAGGTCACTTCATTGTCCAGATGAAGAATGCCCAGGCGGAAGTTTTGTGACAGAGTGGCGGAAAGCACTTGGATATTACCTCCATTCTGTTGGGGCAATGCTTTTTGATTGAAATACGTATAGTTCTTGATGTTTTCCACTCCGGCTTTCAGGTTGGTTTGCCAATGTTCTATGTTCAGCTCACCTTCCAGTCGGGTACGGAATTCCTTTTCCATATTGTCATTGTCCCAATAGAAGTACTTGGAGTGATAATGACGCATATAGAATGCGGGAAGAGTGTTACTGATGGATCCGCGGGCAATAAAGCTGACCGTGTCTTTCCATAAGCGGAAGTTCAGGTCGAGGTCGGCGTTGACACGGAATTGCCCGATCGCTTTATCCAGGATTCCCACTTCACCCATGGCGCGGTAGTGGAGCGTTTTTCCCTGGCGTTTGGCCAGTTCACCTCCGACAAAGACTTCATGTTCGCTGTATTTATCCACGCTTACAGAGTCCCGGTCCATAAGCCGGTAATTGCTTAACTTATGCGAGATGAAAGCTGTCAGCCCGGCTTTGGCATATTTATTGAAACCCTCGAGCAGTGCGATTCCCAATGTGTTTTTGACTCCGATATAACTGGTAGAGTCATTCACCAATTTGTTTCCGGGTTGGATATAAGCCTCCGGATAAATTTTGTACAGTTCGTCCTCCGAAGTAAACTGGTGGCGGCTGCGTTCCACTTTCATCGTGTGGATGAAACTGGTGACCGGAACGAACTCTGTCTTTTGAGCGTTGGTTGTGTCATCTTTGGCTTTCTCCACTTCACGCGTGAATCCCAGTTTATAGCGTTGGGTGAGGAATATGTAAAAGTCTTTGTTACGATTGGCGCTTTTGCTCAACAGGGTAGGGATATTCTGCGATTCGTATTCCTTTTTTCCCTCCGCCATCTCTTCCGGACGGGTGATGTAACGGTCATCTGTGATACCGCCATTCTCGTTCATCTTCAGATAGTTGTTGCTGTACAGTAAAGTGGCTTCGTAGCGGTCGCCTATGTAACTTCCGAAAAGTGCGGCATTAAAGTAAGAGGTATTCTGGTTGTTATAATATCCCCGTCCGTACAGGTAATCGAAGTTGAAACCAAATGCCAGCCGTTTATTCACATTAACAGAAAAGTAAGACTTAAACCGTTCTTCTCCATTGATCTTATTACCGGCTTTATAGTAGGTAAGATTGGTGAAGGGTACGTTACTGTTGGTGAAGTTGAATTCGTCGGGACGTATGAAGAAGCTTGAAAAAGGTTCCATAAAGATGGTCGGTTCCGCGTCCCGACGTTCAAAGAAGAGGCGGGACAGACGGGGAGAACCTAAATTGCCCAGATAATTATAATGTCCTGTCAGACCTTCTACCAGGTTGGTGTTCTGAAACATGTGGGTTGCGGTATCAGCCGGGATTCTTTGAATCGTCCCCAGGTTTTCGCTGACGTGCCACATATAAAGTGTCGGAGGAAGTCCCTGTATCTCAACGTCTGTACTATCTTCCTGAACCCGCATGGCCGGGTCTATCTGGTTGCCGTTGGCATCTCTGCCGGTACGGGGATCAACTTGTTGTGTAGGGTTGAACTGTGCCTGT
>OHTB01001109.1_pt1 | contig 12732 bp, 9 predicted proteins | sample 1578771 | NCBI WGS metagenome assembly OHTB01 (sample SAMEA3879516, study PRJEB24766) | human gut metagenome | biome: human-associated habitat; feature: feces | place: USA | collected 1985/1987 | reverse complement strand
GTCCTTTCAAGCAGTCGCGCTGTGTGCCGTAGCCTACACCGCCTGCCAGCATGATTACTTTGTCGTAGCCGTATATTTCATTGTTTTCCTTGTGTTCGAAAGTCAATACCGAACCGCAGATAAGCGGCTGTCCGAACTTGTTTCCGAAGTCACTGGCACCGTTGGAGGCTTTGATCAGGATTTGTTCCGGAGTCTGATACAACCATTTACGTACAGGCAGGATTTCTTCCCATGGACGGTCTTCATCCGTACGGGGATACGATGTCATGTAAACGGCAGTTCCGGCAATGGGCCATGAACCTTTACCGCCACCCATACGGTCGCGTATTTCACCTCCTGTACCGGTCGATGCGCCGTTGAAAGGCTCTACGGTAGTGGGGAAGTTGTGTGTTTCCGCTTTCAGAGAGATGACGCTTTTAATGTCTTTGATTTGGAAGAAATCTGGTTTGGAATGGTCGGCCGGTGCAAACTGTTCCACTACCGGGCCTTCTGCAAAGGCAACGTTGTCTTTATAGGCGGAGATTATTTTATTAGGATTTTCCTGTGTGGTCTTTTTTATCATCTGGAAGAGGGAAGATTCCTGTTCCACACCGTCGATGATAAACGTGCCGCCGAAGATTTTGTGACGGCAGTGTTCCGAATTGATTTGTGCAAAACCGAATACTTCCGAATCGGTCAGTTTACGGCCCAAGTCGTTTTCTACCTTTTTCAGATAGTCCATTTCTTCCTTGGAAAGAGCAAGTCCTTCCTTTTCATTGTACGCTTCTAAATCTTCGATATAGATAATCGGTTCCGGTTGGCGGTTAGTGGTGAATACGTTCTGATCCAACCCTTTGTACATGCGTTGCAGCATAGGGTCGTAGTCTGCATTTTCGTCTTTTACCGGGAAGTATTCTTCGATGCGGCTGATACCTTCGATACCCATGTTTTGGGTGATCTCTACGGCATTTGTACTCCAAGGGGTAATCATTTCGCGGCGCGGGCCTACGAAACAGCCTTTCAGGTTTTCTTCACTTTCCGCTTTAGCTTCTCCAAAAAGCCAGCAAAGTTTGTCACTATCGTCCGGGGCGAGCGGGTGGTTGCTCTCTACGGCAATCACACTCTTGGAAGGGGTTCTGAAAAAAAGAATCATGTTTTATATTTACGATTTACAATTTACGATTTACGATCAAAGCTTCTTCATGGTGTTGAAGACAGGCTCCTTTCTCTCTTTCTTGCGGTGCAAAGATAAACAAATTCATTGGTATCTGGAAGTTATGCGTGTTTTTTTCATGGAGGGATCAGGTGGAGTTTTCCGACAGTGCCCGGGTGGGATAAGTACGGCACTTTTCCCGATTATCGTATCAACCCTATCGAAAAAACGTTAAGAACCTATGACTGTCTCATAAAAAAGTGCGATATTTGCGACATGAATCAGATAGGAACAATTCTCGATATATTAATAAAGGGCTTTGCTATCGGCGTTATTGTCTCTGCTCCGTTGGGACCGGTCGGAGTCCTGTGTATCCAGCGTACCCTGAACAAAGGACGTTGGTATGGCTTTGTGACAGGTTTGGGAGCTTCTTTGAGCGATATTGCCTATGCGCTTCTTACCGGATACGGGATGAGTTTTATTTTTGATTATATCGATAAAAATATTTTCTATTTGCAACTGTTGGGAAGCATTATGTTGCTTGTCTTCGGAATTTATACGTTTCGCAGTAATCCGGTCAAGTCCATTCGTCCGGCATCCACTAATAAAGGCTCTTATTTCCATAATTTTGTTACGGCATTTGCCGTCACACTTTCCAATCCTCTTATAATCTTTCTCTTTATCGGTCTTTTTGCCCGTTTTGCTTTCCTGCAGCCCGGGGTTTTGCTTTTCGAAACCATTACCGGTTATCTGGCGATCGCTATCGGTGCATTGGTCTGGTGGTTCGGAATCACTTTTTTTGTTAATAAAGTGCGCAAGAAATTCAATCTGCGGGGTATCTGGATATTGAACCGCATCATAGGCAGTATTGTTATGCTGGTATCGGCAGTAGGGTTAGTGTACACGCTGCTCGGAGAATCGATTTATTGATAATAAAGGAAAATTGAAGAAATGAAGATAGCAGGACAGTTGAAAGAAAAGAATATTGCCGAATACCTTATATATATGTGGCAGGTAGAGGATATGATCCGTGCCAATGGTTGTGATATCGACCGGGTAGAGCAGACGATCATTTCCCGTTATCCGGAAGAAGAGCGTCCGGCCTTACGCGAATGGTACGGTAATCTTATCGGGATGATGCGCGAAGAGGACGTGCGTGAGAAAGGACACTTGCAGATCAATCGGAACGTTATTATCAATCTGACGGATTTACATAATGCTTTGCTTGCATCGCCGAAGTTCCCATTCTATAATGCCGCTTATTTTAAGGCGCTTCCTTTCATAGTGGAATTGCGCAGTAAAAACGGCCGGAAGGAAGAACCCGAACTGGAGACTTGCTTTGAAGCATTGTACGGCGTGATGTTGCTTCGTTTGCAAAAGAAGGAGATCAGCCCCGAAACGACAAAGGCGATAGAGGCTATCAGCGGTTTCCTGTCATTGTTGGCCAATTACTATGACAAGGATAAAAAAGGAGAATTGAAATTAGAAGATTAATATATGAGAATATTAGTAACCGGAGCCAATGGACAACTTGGCAACGAGATGCAGGTGCTTGCCAAAGAGAATCCGCAGCACATTTATTTTTTTACCGATGTCCGGGAACTGGATATTTGCGACGAACAGGCCGTACGTGCATTTGTTACGGAAAATGAAATCGACGTGATCGTGAATTGTGCCGCATATACGGCAGTAGACAATGCAGAGGATAACCGTGAATTGTGTGATAAGCTGAATCATGTGGCTCCGGGATATCTGGCGCGTGCCGCACAAAGCCGTGGTGCCGCCATTATACAGGTTTCTACGGATTACGTTTTCGATGGAACAGCTCACATCCCTTACAATGAAGACGAACCTACTTGTCCGGCTTCCGTATATGGTTTCACTAAGTTGGCGGGAGAGCAGGCTGTTGCCGGAGGATGCGAGAAGGCGGTTATAATCCGTACAGCATGGCTTTATTCCATCTATGGAAATAATTTCGTAAAGACCATGATGCGTCTGGGACGTGAGCGTGACAATCTCGGAGTTGTTTTCGACCAAGTGGGAACGCCGACTTATGCCAACGATCTGGCATCTGCCATTTATGCTATTATAAATAAAGGTGTAGTGCCCGGAATTTATCATTTCAGCGATGAAGGCGTCTGTTCATGGTATGATTTTACGAAGGCAATTCATCGTCTGGCGGGTATTGTCACTTGCAAAGTGCGTCCGCTTCATACGGCGGATTATCCGGCAAAAGCTCCCCGTCCGGCCTATTCCGTATTGGATAAGACAAAGATTAAAACCACTTTCGATATTGAAATCCCACATTGGGAAGAGAGCCTTGCGCGTTGCGTGGCACTATTGAATGACTAATTTACAATATGGCAGAAAATACAGAAATACAAAGAAGGCGGACATTCGCTATTATTGCGCACCCGGATGCCGGTAAGACATCTTTGACAGAAAAGTTATTGCTTTTTGGTGGACAGATACAGGTGGCCGGTGCGGTGAAAAGTAATAAAATCAAAAAGACGGCAACCTCGGACTGGATGGAGATCGAGAAACAGCGTGGTATTTCGGTAACCACCTCCGTGATGGAGTTTGACTACCGTGATTATAAGATTAACATCCTCGATACCCCGGGTCACCAAGACTTTGCCGAAGATACTTATCGCACACTGACTGCCGTAGACAGTGTTATCATTGTGGTGGACGGTGCCAAAGGTGTGGAGACGCAAACGCGTAAGTTGATGGAGGTATGCCGCATGCGTAATACGCCTGTTATCATCTTCGTCAATAAAATGGACCGAGAGGGAAAAGATCCGTTCGATCTGCTCGATGAGCTGGAAGAAGAACTGATGATTCAGGTACGTCCGCTTTCTTGGCCGATAGAGCAGGGACCGCGTTTTAAAGGCGTATATAATATATATGAGAATAAGTTAGATCTTTATCAACCCTCGAAACAGGTGGTGACGGAGAAAGTGGAAGTCGATATCAACAGCGATGAACTGGACAAGCAGATTGGTGAAACACTGGCAGATAAACTACGTGGTGATCTGGAATTGATTGAAGGTGTTTATCCTGAATTCGATAACGAGACTTATCTGGCAGGAGAATGCGCTCCTGTGTTTTTCGGTTCGGCATTGAATAACTTCGGTGTTCAGGAACTTTTGAACTGTTTCGTAGAGATTGCTCCGAGTCCCCGTCCTGTGCAGGCCGAGGAGCGTGAGGTGGAACCGGATGAACCGAAGTTTACCGGATTCGTTTTTAAGATTACGGCCAATATCGATCCGAATCACCGTTCGTGTATCGCTTTCTGTAAAATCTGTTCGGGTAAGTTTACGCGTAATGCACCCTATTTGCACGTGCGTCATGGCAAGACGATGCGTTTTTCATCGCCTACCCAGTTTATGGCGCAGCGCAAAACGACAATTGATGAAGCGTATGCCGGTGATATTATCGGTCTGCCGGATAACGGAACTTTCAAAATCGGTGATACGCTGACAGAGGGCGAGCAATTGCATTTCCGTGGATTACCCAGTTTCTCTCCGGAGATGTTCAAATACATAGAGAATGCCGATCCGATGAAACAGAAACAACTTGCCAAAGGTATCGATCAGTTGATGGACGAGGGTGTGGCACAGTTGTTCGTCAATCAGTTCAACGGTCGCAAAATCGTCGGTACGGTGGGGCAACTCCAGTTTGAGGTAATCCAATATCGTCTGCTCAATGAATATAACGCTTCGTGCCGTTGGGAACCGCTAAGCCTTTATAAAGCCTGCTGGATTGAAAGTGATGATCCCGAAGAACTGGAAGCTTTCAAGAAGCGCAAATATCAATACATGGCAAAAGACCGTGAAGGGCGCGATGTGTTCCTTGCCGACTCCAATTATGTATTGCAAATGGCACAAATAGATTTTAAGAACATCAAATTCCATTTCACGAGCGAGTTTTAATAATGTGCCAATAGGAGAATATGCCAATGTGCCAATTAGCTGCGCTGTTATAGCGAATGCTGATTGGCACATTGGTATATTATCCCATTATCTCATTAACGCATTCTTTTTATTGGCATATTGTCACATTGGCACATTATTTATTGGCACATTATTTCTAATTGCGATTTAGCTTTTTTTATTCTTTTCCTCCTTTATTTTTTCTTCTTTTATTGGTAATTTCGAACGATTTTTTGAAAAATCGATCAAACAACTAATAATTTATTATATGGAAAACTTAGAAACAGCGTTTTTGCTGATGGTAGTCGGTATGGCTACTGTGTTCGTAATTTTACTTATCGTCATTTATCTGGGTAAACTATTGATTTCGTTGGTCAACAAATATGCTCCGGAAGAAGTCGTACCTGCCAAACAGGCTTCCCGCGTTCCTGCGGCTATTCCCGGTAATATCTTAGCTGCCATTACTGCCGCCGTCAATGTAGTAACCCAAGGCAAGGGTAAAGTATCGAAAGTAGAAAAATTGTAAAACACAACTAATTAGGAATATGAAAAAAGAAATCAAATTCAGCTTGGTTTTCAGAGACATGTGGCAGAGTGCCGGAAAGTATGTACCCCGTGTAGACCAGCTCGTTAAAGTAGCTCCTGCTATTATCGAAATGGGATGTTTTGCCCGTGTTGAAACCAATGGCGGTGGTTTTGAACAAGTAAATCTTTTATTTGGTGAAAATCCCAACCGTGCTGTCCGTGACTGGACAAAACCTTTCCACGAAGCCGGTATACAAACTCATATGCTCGATCGTGCTCTCAACGGACTTCGCATGAGTCCTGTTCCTGCCGATGTGCGTAAACTCTTCTATAAGGTAAAGAAAGCTCAGGGTACTGACATCACACGTACTTTCTGCGGATTGAATGATGTCCGTAACATTGCTCCCTCTATTACCTACGCCCACGATGCCGGTATGATTTCGCAATGCTCGCTCTGCATTACCCATTCCCCCATTCACACGGTGGAGTATTACACCAACATGGCTTTGGAATTAATCAAATTGGGAGCCGATGAAATTTGTATCAAGGATATGGCAGGCATCGGCCGTCCCGTTTCTTTGGGTAAAATAGTAGCCAATATCAAGGCTGCGCATCCCGAAATCCCCATTCAGTATCATAGCCATGCCGGGCCCGGTTTCAATATGGCAAGCATTCTCGAAGTCTGTGAAGCCGGATGCGACTATATCGACGTAGGGATGGAACCCCTCTCGTGGGGAACCGGACATGCCGATCTGCTCAGTGTGCAGGCCATGCTGAAAGATGCAGGATTCCAGGTGCCGGAGATCAATATGGAGGCTTACATGAAAGTACGTGCTTTGGTGCAGGAATTTATGGACGATTTTCTCGGTCTCTACATCAGTCCGAAGAACCGCCTGATGAATTCTCTACTGATTGCTCCCGGGCTCCCGGGTGGTATGATGGGCAGCCTTATGGCCGATTTGGAAACTAATTTAGAGTCTATCAACAAATACAAAGCGAAACACAATCTGCCCTTTATGACGCAGGATCAACTGCTTATCAAACTGTTCAACGAAGTGGCTTATGTATGGCCCCGTGTGGGCTATCCTCCTTTGGTGACGCCGTTCAGCCAATACGTCAAGAATCTGGCTATGATGAACGTGATCGCTATGGAGAAAGGTAAAGACCGTTGGGGAATGATTGCCGATGATATCTGGGATATGATTTTGGGTAAAGCAGGACGTCTGCCGGGGCAATTGGCTCCCGAAATTATCGAGAAAGCCGAACGCGAAGGCCGTAAGTTCTTCGATGGCAATCCGCAGGATAACTATCCCGATGCGCTCGATAAATATCGTAAATTGATGAAAGAGCAGAAGTGGGAGACAGGGCAGGACGATGAGGAACTCTTTGAATATGCCATGCATCCTGCACAATACGAGGCTTATAAAAGTGGCAAAGCGAAAGAAGACTTCCTGGAAGATGTTGCCAAGCGTCGTACCGAACGGGATAAATCTCCGTTGGAAGACGCCAAACCGAAAACTCTCACCGTACAAGTAGACGGACAAGCTTATCGTGTTACGGTGGCTTACGGTGATGCCGAACTCCCTGTTGCGCCGGCAGCCACTGCTCCGGCAGGAGAGGGCAAAGATGTACTTTCTCCATTGGAAGGAAAATTCTTCTTGGTGAAAAATGCACAGGAGACGGCTTTGAAAGTAGGTGATGCGGTGAAGGAGGGTGATGTACTCTGCTATGTGGAAGCCATGAAGACCTACAATGCTATCCGTGCGGAATTCGGTGGCACGGTGACAGCTATTTGTGTCAATCCGGGAGATACTGTTTCTGAAGATGATGTATTAATGAAGATAGGATAATGAACGAGATATTTGAGAACTTATACGACATGACTGCTTTCAGCAATATCATTGCCGAACCGCAGTTTCTGATAATGTACGCCATCGCTTTCGTTCTGCTCTATCTGGGCATTAAGAAACAGTATGAACCATTGTTATTGGTGCCCATCGCTTTCGGTGTGTTGCTTGCCAACTTTCCGGGCGGTGATATGGGAGTGATCCAAGCGGACGAAAACGGTATGGTGATGGTGAACGGTGTGATGAAGAGCATTTGGGAAATGCCCTTACACGACATTGCCCATGAATTGGGATTGATGAACTTCATCTATTATATGTTGATAAAGACCGGCTTTCTGCCGCCGATTATTTTTATGGGTGTAGGTGCATTGACCGATTTCGGTCCGATGTTGCGCAATCTGCATCTCTCTATATTCGGAGCAGCCGCTCAGTTGGGCATCTTTACAGTGCTGTTAGTGGCTATCCTGATGGGATTTACTCCCAAAGAAGCCGCTTCATTAGGTATTATCGGTGGTGCTGACGGTCCTACGGCCATCTTTACCACTATTAAGTTAGCTCCGCATCTGTTGGGGCCGATTGCTATTGCTGCATATTCTTATATGGCTTTGGTACCGGTAATTATTCCGATGGTAGTCCGTCTGCTTTGCAGTAAGAAAGAGTTGAGCATCAATATGAAGGAGGAGGAGAAGAAGTATCCTTCAAAGACTGAGATCAAGAATCTGCGCGTTTTGAAGATTGTTTTCCCGATTGTGGTGACTACGGTTGTTGCCCTTTTTGTGCCGAGTGCCGTGCCTTTGATCGGTATGTTGATGTTCGGTAATCTGGTGAAAGAGATCGGTAGCAATACGTTCCGTCTGTTTGATGCCGCTTCTAATAGCATCATGAATGCAGCTACCATTTTCCTCGGGCTCTCGGTAGGTGCAACCATGACTACGGAGGCTTTCTTGAATTGGACAACAATCGGTATCGTAGTGGGCGGCTTCCTTGCTTTTGCATTAAGTATTGCCGGAGGTATTCTTTTTGTGAAGCTGTTCAATCTCTTCTCCAAGAAAAAGATCAATCCGCTGATCGGTGCTACCGGACTGAGTGCCGTACCTATGGCCAGCCGTGTGGCAAATGAAATAGCTTTGAAGTACGATTCGAAAAATCATGTGTTGCAGTATTGCATGGCAAGTAATATTTCCGGGGTTATCGGCTCGGCCGTGGCTGCGGGAGTGCTGATTTCGTTCTTGGCGTAAATATTTTTAATATTACCCTTGTTTTATAAGAAAAATTATCCGGAATATATGAGGATTTCATGAATCGTTGAAATTGTTCTCTTATATTCCGGATTTCTACTGTATTTTGTTTATTATAGGTGCTTTTACTCTATATTTAAAAAAGACTTTTCTTTAATTTATCAAAGCATTACTTTATAACTAATACATTCAGTCGCATTGTTACCTTTCAGAATATACAAGCCGCTGGGAATATTTGGTTTGATAGAAAAGTTTTTGTTTGTGCTTTGAAAAGTACTTACGGCTTTTCCACTTTCATCATATAAGACAAACTGATACCCTTCGTATCCATATATTATAATTTGATTATCTTTACTGTAAACGGCTTTTGGTGTTTCTATATCGTTGATTCCGGTACCTTTGGATACAGTTATGTGGATTGGTTGCTCTGTAATTACACCATTAGATTCGACAGCTAATGTTATAGTAGTTTCTCCAGCAGATTTAGGAGTAATTACCAATAAGTTGTTTTCTAAAGTTGCTGTGGCTATTGTTTCATTGCCTATGTTTTTCAACGTTTTGGTAATGTTATATGCCAAGTTATCTTTATCTGTAATTTTTCCTGCTAAATTTATTTTTTGGGTTCCATCATTAATCTTTAGTGATAATGATTCTTCCAAATTATTTATTTCTGGTGCATATTTATCAGGGAAGATCGGTATTGCTTGGAACCAATAATATTGTTTCAATTTGAGTGTCTTTTTCAATTCTCCACTGGTACCATTTACGATATGTATCCAGTTGTGTTCATAGTTAGTGCTACCTCCGCTTTGAGTTGTCATTATCAATAATTCGTCAGTACGATCATCATACCGAAGGGTTCCATAAGTTGTTTGTTTCGTCTCGGGTGCCGATCCTTCAAGTTCTGAGATTGTAAATAAGGGCTTAAGATTATTAATTTCAGTTCCTATTTCGTAACAATAATAGTTTGAGCCTCCTTCCATTATGTTACTTCCACCATTCCAGTAGAGATTGTTTTTTGTACGACTTGCACAGAATGGGGTCGGTCTCCATGCACCCCATGAACAAGTGATTTCTGCACCTTGAGGAAGATTTAATGTTTCTTCAATTTCTAATGTTTCTGGATTTAAACAGTCCAAGGTTGTACTGGATGCTAACCAAACATTTCCGTCGAAGCTCTGTGTGATACCTTGTATGTTTACATTTTCAATACATTTTATAAGTTGGTCAGTTTCTGTATCGATGATATTTGTTCCCTTGTCTTGCTGGATTGCAAACACATATTTTCCAGCTTTTATCATGTCTCCTATTTGTCCATTATATAAGTCAATACCTTGAGTTCCCTCGATAATGTTCCCGACTTTCATGTTTTTGACATCAAAAACGACAACTCCTTTTGTTGTGCCAAGATATATTTTATTAGGATTTACGCCAACAATCGAACGGCCATCGCCTCCACCTATCGTTTCGAATCCTTTTATTTTTTTCAAAGTTTTGGCATCCATTATTACTAAACGTCCACCACCGGGATTAGGATCGCCTGCATCTTCTTCTTGTTTGGATGTAACATATAGATTACCTCCATAAACAATTCCGTAACATGACGTTGCACCGAAAGCTTCTCCTTTGTTTTCTCGTTCATAAACACGATACATTAATTCTTGATCTTTTGTAAGAAAATTCATATCTCCGTTTTCGTGTCCATACCAAGCTTCGTTCAGAATAAATGTTCCATCCTGGTATCCGTCATAAGGGGTACGATCTAAGTCTTTGACTATTAATCGGACTGTAACAGATACTCCACTATTGTCTTGGGCAGTAGCGGTGAGGGTCGTTTCACCTATTTTGTGTGCTACGATATTGTCTTGATAAAAACTAGCTATCTCGTTGTCCTTAATGGTATATTTTACCTTTTTTACAGTTGCATTCTCTGGTAAAATGATTGGAGTGGGACGGTATATGTCTTTATATTCTATTTCGATTTTTCCATCGGTTCCTAATTGAATTTCAGTTACAGGATGGTTGTTGGTAACGTTGACTGTATAGGATGCAATTATGGCATTTTCTCCTGTTGGATACAGACTTTTGGCTGTTATAGTGGCTTGTCCTTCTGTCTCTTTTGTAGTTACTGTACCGGTTTTGGTTACTTGTACTATTTCAGAATTGCTACTTTCATAAGAAATCTGAGTAAATGTGGCATCTTGAGGAGAGATGATTAATTGGTTTACTATATTTTCTCGTATACCGGCCGTGATCATTTCTTTTTCGAAACGGAGATCGGTAATTGTTTTTTTCGGTGCTCCTACCGTTACGCAACATAAATTGGATTCATATTTTATCCAAGTATTTTTATCTATAATAACAGCTTTAATGTAAGTAATGCCTATTCCTCCTGCAAAGACCAATGTACCTTTTTTCCCGTCTGATCCTTTACTTACTTGAGTCAAAATAGTTTTGGAGGTATCTGTATTACCATTTTTATCGCATATATACCAACTGAGGTTATACCCTTTAGGCATATCAGTCTCTCCTGATATGATAGCAGTAATTGTCGGTGGTTCATCACTGAGAATAGTATTTAATGTCTCAGGTAAAGTGACGCTGATTGTTGTTGGCTCATTTGAGGTAAATTGGCCGCTAACGGATGTTTCTTCTGTTATTATTTGTCGTTCTGAAAGAACTCCTCCTTGTATGGTTGCGCAGACAGTAATGGCTAAAAATAGAAATAATATATTTTTCATAAATAACAAATTAATTATTGATTTAGTAAATGTAAGTCATTGATTCCCATTACTTCGGTAGATGTTTCTCCTAACCATCCGCAGTATTGATTGACTCCTGTATATATTTTTATAAAATCCACACCAGGCAGGTGTACTGGATTTCCCTGTTTATCCACAGCCCATTCTATTTTGAAATTTGATGTATCTTCTTTGTTGAGTCCATTGTCGGCATATCCCCAAGGGTAAGCATATAATACCCAATATTTACCGATTCCGCTTTCATCTTTGGCGTTTTGGGGAAGAAGAGTACCTTCGAATTCCATTTCAGCATCTTCTATCCATAGAGGGTAGTATTCTTGTTTGTGATATCTATTTTTATAAATATATCCTCCTTGCTGCTGGTTGTCTGTCCATAAAATATATTCGGCATCTATATTCCAGAATTGTTCGTCTTCCGGTGCTTCAACAGGTTCGTGACCTTCGTCTGGACGATAATAAGTTATTTTGTAATTTTTGATGGTTTCCTCTTTGTTATATTCGCTTCCTGCCAATTCATACCATTCGTCATCATCGGCAATACCGTTTTTATTTCGGTCGTAAGCTACCATAACAATTCCTGGTTCACAACTTCCACCTTCTTCGGGAGCATTTGGATTCGGATTGGAATTTGCATAAAAGGCATTTCCCAGAACTTTAAAATCATATTTTCCGGGCACATTTACAATAGTATGATCAAAACCACAGATTACGTAACCGCCATATCCTCCTAAACTTATTAATATTCGTGTGTTATAACCGATTGACTCGAGTGCTTTTCGGTTCATTGTGCTTTGTGTGTCGCCTATTTCATATTTAGGAAGCTCGTTTATGAATTGCCCAGGTGCAGGCTTATATTCTGGCACAGAAGTTATGTAAGGAGAGTAGGTGGTTTCTTCTTGGTTTACAGTAATGGGAAAGTTTAATGTACTGGCTTTTCGCTCTTCATTAATTACTTTTAGAGTAATCGAATATTTTCCGGGATCCAAAGCTATAAACTCTAACTCTTCTTGTGTAGAAATAACAGAATCACCTATACTCCATTGCATGTTGTATTGGTTATTTCCAGATATAGAAGGGAGGATGGAAAGTACTTTACAGCGCGGAGTTTGAAACCCTCCTTCTGGTATGTTGATTGTAATATTCCCATCATCAGTGGTTACTGTGCTGGGTAATTCGGGATCTTCGGAACAGGAAGTTGTACCGATATAGAAAAAAATACTTACTAATAGGCCGGCAGTTAACCGGTGAACTTGATAATGAATCATATAGGTAAGGTTTTTATAATTATATTTT
>OHTB01001104.1_pt1 | contig 12756 bp, 6 predicted proteins | sample 1578771 | NCBI WGS metagenome assembly OHTB01 (sample SAMEA3879516, study PRJEB24766) | human gut metagenome | biome: human-associated habitat; feature: feces | place: USA | collected 1985/1987 | reverse complement strand
TTGCCGGTATTCCAGATCGGTTGATAATTCCCGGATAGCCTCCTGGCGTTGTTCGATCGATTCTTTTAGTTCCAGATGTGCGTTGAACCAATCAGCCAGATGTTGCTTGCCGACAGGCGTTGAAGTACGGTTGATATATTGGAAAAGCGAATAATCGCCGAATACATCCAAGTCATAAGTATAGAGATGCGCAGGGTCGATATATTCATTTCCGCTGTCGAAATCGGAGAAATCATATTGAATGGCCCGTAACTCCTGTTCGTTGATTTCTATTTTCTTTTTCAGATAATCTTTCCGGTAAAACCAGAGATTATGTCGTTTTACCAGCCAGATAAATGATATAAAAGGCAGAATGGCAAAGACGAAAAGAGATAACCAGCCGTCGCTCCAGAAGATAAAGGCTGCCGCTATGGCTTCTACAAATAGCACAAGGCGTAGAAGGCTGATATAATAGATGCGTTTCCGGGCCCTCTGAAGAGCTTGTTCCGACTCTTGAATAATTTGCTGATAGGTTGAGATTATATTTTCCAGTTTCTCCATAATTGCTTTGATACTTTTTGCGCAAAGGTAATATATTTAACAACGGACAGGCTATGAGCTTGTTTTTGTCAAGAGCAGATTTATTGTTTATTAACGCAAAGCGAATAGGAAGCGAAAATGAGAGCTGCCGGATGATGCATTCAGCTCTCGTAAATCCTCGATGCAGGAATAGCAAAGCCAATTTCGCGACTTATGAGAGCTAACCCTACGCTTTACGGGGACTAAACCTACGCTTTGGGAGTGCTAACCCCACGCTTAATGAATGTTGAGCCTGTGTTTTAGTAAAACGAAGCCTCTGTTTCACCCGAACAGAGCCTCCGTTTTATAAAAATAGAGCCTGCATTTCCTCAAAAACAAAAGGTGATTTCTTCTTTCGGCACGATCAGACATAAAAAAAGGGAGAATACACTGCTTCCCCTTTACCTGCATATTAAATAGAAATATATTTTGTAATAAAAAGAATGGAGTGTTTAAAATGAGAAAAAAATTTCTGTCTGTTTTTATTGCAATGCTTTTAATTATGAATTGCTTCCCTTTGTCTGTTATAGCTGAATTTGAAGAAGATAATAATATTATCGAAGTTTTTTTGGAAGATGGTTTTGCCGATAAAATAACCGTTGAAGATAAGGAGTATGATGGAAAACTTACGGCGATTGTTCATTGTGAAGATGTGACCCTAATAAATGCGAATACAATGGAACCAGTTGCAGGATATGATGTTTATCTTGCGTGCAATGGGGAGTTTGAGAGAAAAGATGTTTCTGATGAACAGAATAAAGTGACCGTATCAAAATTCTGTCTTGAAGGTAATGATAGGAATAAATTTAAACTTTCAGGAAACTATGATGTCGTAGAAAAATACGCATACATTACCCAAAAAGAATTAAAAGTTATTCCCAAAGAAACATGGATTTATTATGGTCAGGCAATCCCTGAGAATTTTGAATATACCGTTGAACAACCCGAAGAATGTAATGTGGATTTAAATGTTAAAATCGCAGTGCAGGGTGAACCGAAAAATATAGGCGAATATGATTATGTTATCCTTGAACAGACGTCTGATAATCCTAATTATATAGGAAAGATATCTGAAAGCTCCAAATTTAGGATCAAAGAATATTCTCCAGAAGAAAAATATTTACTTAATGATGAAACATATTATTCAAATCATGCAAAACTAACTGCTCCTGACGGTTTTGAAATAAGTTCAGACGGAAATAATTTTAGCAATTATATTATAGTTGATTTAGAGGAAACTACAGTTAATCATAAAAAACAGGTTTCGTATTATTTACGAAATGTTAATGATGGGGCTATAAGCAGGGAGCTTAAACATAGTTATTGCTGCAGTACCAGTAGTCCTGAAATTGTAGGTGCTAAAATATCAAAGGTCAAATCTGATAGTTTCTTGGGATCTTTTCCATTTGGAATTGTAAGTAATGATAATGTGATGCTAACAATTACTGCCAAGGGGACAGGTGTAGATCAAGAAACATTAATATATTTAAACGGTGAAAATGGATATAGTCAATATTGTTCAGCAAAATTATGCACAGAAAGTAATGGTGTATATTACTACACTGCAGAGTTTAATATCAAAATGCCCGACAGCAAGTTTTTTAGAAGTAGTTTTGAAACATATGCAAAAAATAAAGCAGGAAGAGGCAACGAAGAAGAGCTTAATATCGAATTTGATAATGAAAGCAGCAATGTTTTAATTCTGGATAAGATTTCTCCAAAAGTTGAGTCTATGCAGATCGTTTATCACAATAATGAAGGTTACGTCGAAGCAACAGGGACTTTAAAAGATAGTGAATCTGGTATTGATACAATAGAATATTTTTGGAATCTTAAAGAAGATAATAAACTTGTAAAATACGGTATAAATGACAATGGAGAATGTGAATATACCAAAGTGCCAAATGGAGACGTTAATTTTTCAGTAAAATTAAAATACGATGATGCACCGATTGAAAAATATCCCTATGAATTAAAATTAAAAATTACGGATAATGCCGGAAATTTCAATGAGGATCTATATAAATACAGCAATGCCGAAAACGGACGAGATACCCAGCCTCCGAATATAGAAATCAAGGGCTTTCGTACAAAGGGTAGTGCAGAATATACGGATTGCGTTAATTTTCTGAAATTCGGTAATTATGCTAGAGATGATATTGAACTTGTGGTCGAAGCTAAAGATATATCTGAAACGGATTATGTTACAGGCGTTGGAAGTGTATCTTTATGTAATGGTGACAGCGTAATTGAAGAACTTAACAGTTCCAATGCAGCGAACGAGTATGTGTTTGTAATTTCAAAAAACACAAGGATTGATAATATGGTCATAAGGGCCGCAGATAAAAATGGTTTCTCTAATACGGCCAATGTAATAGACCAAATAACTGAAATGAAAGAGAATACACTCGTAGTTGAAAATGATCCGCCTGAAGTCTCCTTTGATACTTCTAAATCATCGACAATCGAAGATAATGGAGAAAAGATATATTGGTACAACACAGGCGATAGCATATTTTCTGTGAAAGTGACAGACGTTAATGAGAACGATAAGGTTTGCAGTGGCCTTGCAAGTGTAAAAATTATTGATGAGCATAATGGAATAATTAATGTCTTGGATGATAAAAGTTTTTCTGAAAATCAGGAGAATGATTACAGCTTTTCAACAGAAATATCAAAACTTTCTGAGGGTATACATTATATTAAGGTAGAAACAACTGATAATGCAGGGAATAATTGTGGTAATTATCCTGCCGTAATGGTGATAGGAGTTGATACAAAGAAACCTGTAGGAAAAACATCTATTGAAGGGCCTGAACCAGTTGATATTAATGGTGATAAATGGTTTGACAAAGATCAAATCATAGAATTTCGTGTTGACGCTGAACCAGATGTTTCGGGTATTAAAGATATCACGTTGGACATAAACGGAATAAAAAAGACGTTTGCGGAGAATGAAATAAAAAGTAATGAACATGGATATTGTGTCACTGCTGATACAACAGGCATAGAAATTGATGATAAACATAGATATGTTGTATCAGGAACAATTACAAATGTTGCTGGGTCTTGCAGTGAGTTAGCAGTGTGTACTGCATATGTAGATTGTAAAAATCCTGTTATAGAAAAGTTTACAGTAGAGAAAAAGAGCTCTGCTTTAGATAAAATTCTGAACGTGCTTTCATTTGGAGTATATTCAAATGACGATTTGATTTTTAAGGTATCAGTTAGTGATGATATTCATGACAGTGGTATTGATAATGTAAAAATTAAGTACAATGGTATAGATGAGCAGGCGTTGATGACAAGGGAAAGTGATAAGACCTACTCTTACATAATACCCAAAAACACCAAGGTCTTTCAGAGCAATATTATAGTTACTGCATATGATAAATATGGTAAAAAAAGTCTAAGTTGCCCCAATATAGAAAATGCAGATCAAGGTAAAGGAGTATCCGATAATGTATTCGCTATGATCGAAACTGAAAAGCCGAAAGTCACTATCAGTAAACCTAAGGGCGACGGGATAGTGCGATATGATAAGCAGATCTGGTTTAATTCCAATAAAAACATAAGCATAACTATTTACGATAAAGATTCGGGTATTAGCAATGCAGATATAGAGGTAAACGGGATCGATGTGACAGCCGATAAAAACGGCACTATCATTCCTAAAATATCCGCAACGGAAGCAGCTAAGAAAAGAGACAACGAAAAACATATCTATACTTTTGATACCGATTATTTTACCAAAATCGCAGGCGAATCGATGAATGGAGAATATGAAGTTAAAGTCAGTGTTGTGGATAATGCGGGAAATGTCAATTCAAAAGAAAGCTTTACTTACCATATAGATAATAAATCTCCGAACGTAGATCGCTTTGAATTTCTTCCTGCAACCTCCGATAATATCAGTGAGACTTCTGAATATATCGAATATCTTGAGTATGGATACTATTTCAAAAAAAACTTCATTGCGAATATCCATATTTCCGATAGTGCGCCTTCATCCGGTCTTAACAAAGCAGAATACCGTCTTGTTTCTTACGATAACGGAGAACTGAAAGAAGAAAAAACAGGAGAAGTAATTATTTCCGACGGTATAGCTCATATAGATATTCCTGCGGGATTCAAGGGACAGATTTTTGTTAAGGCTTTTGATAATGTTGGAAATTATTCCGATGAACAAACTCCAAAAGCATTTGTTGCGGATGATATTCCTCCTGAAATAAATATTTCCGAAATCGGCGGCAGCAGATACAGCGACGCAAACGGAAACAAGCTATTTACTGATGATATTGCCGTAACAGTAACTATAACAGATACTAAATCAGGCATCAGAGAAATCGGTTATTATCAGACGTCCGAAAACGACGGATTTGAGAGAAGAGTTCTTGAAATCGATGGGACAGGCGTTGAGGTAGATCCCGAGATAGGCGACGGCTGGGTCATAGTAAAAAAAGACGTAAATCTTGTAACTGAGATCACAAAAACATTTATTTTCGATAAAGATAATAACGATATCACATTAGCATTTGATGCGATGGATAATTCAGGTAATGTAAATGAAAGTGTTCAAAGTGAGACATTCACTATCGACAAAACTGCTCCGATTATAAATGTGGATATTAACAATGGAATCAATAATACGATTTATTACAATGCCGAAAACAGAGCGGTAATGACGATCGATGTAATTGAAAGAAACTTTGACGCAAGATTGATTCAAGCTGAAATTGAAAATGCTTACAACGGAAATATTCCGAATATCAGCTTTCAGAATATTTCTTCAACAGAACACAGAGCAGTTGTTACTTTCAGCGAGGGAGATTATACTTTTGATATCAGAGGCACAGATCTTGGAGGCCATTCAGCCGAAGTAAATCTTGATTATGAAAAAGTACAAAGATTTTATGTTGATGAAACTTCTCCTGTAGTTGAAGAAAATTTCAGCGACTTTATAAACCGTGATAATGACAATTATTTAAATACTAAGAAAACCGCTGTTATTAAAATCACCGAGCACAACTTTGATCCTAGCCTTGTCGGTTTGAAAATACTGAAAAAGGATGCGGGAGCAAAGCATAACGAGAATGATTTTACTGATGTCACATACTCTATGGTAAGTATGGCAGATTGGTCTGATGATATTGATACACATACGCTCTCAATTATATTTGATGATGATGCTGTATACCGTGTTGAAATATCTCCGTCAGATTCCTCCGGAAATACTTCCGGCTATAAAAGCTCAGAAATCTTCGAGATAGATACGACACTTCCCGTTGTATCATCAAAAAATGGTATTCTTGTCGATGAAAAGAATGCTCTGAATTCTCTGGATATATATCCGTATGAGAGAAAGGACGAGGCAGCCCCGACGGTCGAATTTACAGACGTAAATTTTGATCATATAAAGTATGACCTTACTGTTTATACGCCTGAGTATACAAATGGCAGAGAACTTTCGGAAGTAAAGCCTGTTAGTGTATATCTTGACTCTGACAAAGATAAAGCGGGTATATTTAAGGGGAATTTATTCACTCTACCTGATTTTTCTAAAGACGGAGTTTATGCATTGGAACTAATAGCAGTAGATAAAGCTGGTAACGAAAGTGTTCTTAATTCAAACACATACATGAGAATCGTGGACAGCGATGTTCTTGCGTATATTTCAAACAGCAATGCAGCGGAAAAAACAGGCTGGTACTCATTTCAATATGAAAACGGAGAACCTATAAGCAAGCGTCCAGATAATTTTAGCGACATAGATATTGTTGTTCTTGCTAAAACAAATTCTCAAACCGATATAGTTCTTAGAGATTACAATGGTGAAGAAAAGAATACCGATCTGCAGGCTCAGACTGATAATAGTATGTATGGTGTAAGTGTTTACAGATATACTTTGAAGTCAGATTATTTTAAGGAAAACTTTCAAGAAGATACAGATACAGAACTATATTTGTCTGTAAAAAATGAAAACGGAAGGATCGATTTGGGCAAAATGCATATTGATAATATTCCGCCTTCGTGTAATATTCCTAATGATTTGAAATCATGGCATTGGTATTATGGAAACGAATCTCGCACAATTACTGTTACAAATATAAGCGAGTTACTTGATGAAACAAGGTGTAAAGTATATGATAACGGTAAAGCGATTGATTTTACTTACTCGGCAGCTGAAGGTAGCCTGTCGTTTACGCTTAACGGAGGTTGGCATAATGTAGGAATTACACTTGAAGATGTTGCTGGCAACACATACAGTGTTCAGGAGGTCGATAATATTCATATCGGGTATTTTTGGCTGTGGATCATTATAATAGCCTCTGTCATATTCATTGGAATAACTATTACGATAGTTTATTTTGTTAGAAAAAAGCGATATAGTTAAATACATAGATATAAACTTGATATGGAGTATAACAAAAGCTTTTAAAGCCGAAAGTTATACTCCTTTTTCTTTATAGACCTTTTTGTTTTAAAAGCAGAAAGGTCTATTTTTATGCCCATTCTAAAAAACTGGCAATGTTTTATTGCCAAGTATCCATAAGCCTTCGTTTTGATTCAAAACAAGAAAATCAAAACGGAGGAATAAAAATGAGCAAAAACATAGTAAGTGTTTATGACACTATAACCAAAAGATACGTTGAAATTGAAGTAAGCGAAAAGATCCGCACATATTACAATAGAACCCAATGGAATATTGATGACAACAATAAATCGTTCTATAAGCACGAGATCCAGTTCTCTGCGTTGAAAGGAAACATTAACGGAGAACTTGAAAACTTTCAGGAGTTCCGAACAGAAAATGACGACGTCGAAAGAAGAGTGATACAAAATATTAAATGCGAAAAGCTGTATAGCTGTCTGAATGAACTTTCTGAGGATGAACGTAGGTTGATCTTTGCAATATATTTTGAAAATAAAACGGAAAACGAGGTGGCTTGTTTTCTACATAACACTCAGCAAAACATTAACAAAAAGAAACGTAGGATTTTATGCAAACTTAACAAACTTTTAAAATTGCAATAAAAAACGGTTGTTAAATATCCGACTTCTACCCCTATACAAGTGTAAGGAGAATAAAAGCTCCAAGTAACTTGACAATAGAATATCAACTCTGTAAGTATGTTAATCACACGGCCGGTATGAAATCTCGGCAGCCAAAGAAACCATACGCCAAGACTCCGAAAGGATGAGCGATAAATATGACGTTTCAAAATTCGATGCAGCAAAGGCAAAACTGGATGAAACGCAGTCGGCGATAACCAAGCGGCAGGCTCAGAGACAGATGATGGAGAACTTCATGAAGGTGCTGCGGTCGCTGCCGGAGCAGGTCGATTACTTTGAGGAAGGCACCTGGTACGCAATGTGCGACTTCATCACGGTCTACGGCAAAGATGACATCCGGGTTACCTTCCATAACGGATTGGAAATCCGAGTATAAAGATTACTCCCCACAACGGCTCACTTTGAACCGATGTGGGGAGCTTTTCTGTCTTACTTTGTAATAGCCGAAAAATCGGGCTCACCTTTTGTTATGATGCTGAAAATCAAATCTGCCGTTTCTTGACTTACCGCATCTGCATCGCTTTTGTCTCCATAACACTCCACATAGACATTCGTATTTCCAATAGAGAACGAAGCGAAGAATATTGCGGATTGCTCACCTCTGCTGTTGGGACTGGTAACAAAGTATCCCGTAGTGACAGGAATTCCGTTTACCGATGAGCTGCTTTCGTTTCCTTCCAGAACCACATCGCTTATTGGAAAATTATCCTGGGCAAATATGATTGTCGCATCACCGAGTTTTCCTTCGACTCGGAGCAGCTCCCCGTTTTCCTCTCGGAAAGTTCCGATGGCTGATCTTCGTTCAGTGGTTTCAGGAAGTATGGCGTCCAATTCTGCATCTGTCAGTTTACGCGATGAAACGGGATAGCCGACATGAATACTTGCCACGTTGGTACTTCCGATGTGATAGACAATGGAGTCACCGTTTGCAAGATTAACAGTATAACCTTTAGAACCAAACCATCCCATATTGCTGCCAACAATTCCTGTTACTGCGACTATGGCTACCAGGCAAGCGGCAACTGGAATCAGGAACTTTTTGAAATTCTTTCTCTGTGACATATAGTTCACCTTATCCTTTCTGTCATGAACAGAACGGTTCTTCTCTAAAATCGCAGAAAGCATACGATCATTTGCAGAATCGCTCGGTTCGATTTTGTCCCAAGAAGTAATGATTTTATTGTTCTTCATCGAAATCATCACCTAACCTTTCTTTGAGGATGGCACGAGCCTCGTGCAAATAATTACGGATTGTCGATTGCGGCTTTTTCAGGATGCCTGCGATTTCCACGCTGGTATATCCTTCATAATAATACAGATAGACCACGGTCTTATACTTTTCGGGGAGTTCCATAACCACTTGGAAAATATCATCTGTTTCGATATTTTCTGAGCTGGGGAGATTGTAGAAATCCTCGATGTTCTCGTGTCTGCGCCACCAATGCCGCAGGACATTTTTGCAAATGTTCGTGGCAGTTCTGATAAGCCATGCCTTTTCGTGTTCTTCGCTTTCAAAAGCGGGACCGCTCTTGATTAGCTGGAAGAATGTATCCTGAACTGCATCCTCGGTATCAGCAGGATTTTTCATGTAAGCAAAGCAGACGCGATAAACAGTTTTACTGTGGCGTTTGTAGATCTCCGCAATCTCTTTGTCCGTACGCAACAAAGATTTTGACATCTTGCCTTGCCCTCCTTTCACTACTAATACAATTGAGAACGCCAAAGTGTCGGATAAAAAAGAAAAAATATCAGAAACCATTATAACGCCAGTTTCTGATAGCAATATGATAAAATTGAAAATTCCGAGCCTTATCTACGGAAAGGTTACAAAATTTGAACCCGTCCGAGAAATTTGAACCCGTTTTTCTGTAAAAATAAAATTGTATCAGAGAAGGCTTTTAGATAGATGAGGGAATAACAGGTACTCGTGAGGACAAGCGTGATGAATTTCAGCGAATGATAAAGGATTGCCGCAGAGGTAAGATAGATAGGATATATACAAAGTCTATCAGCCGATTTGCCCGAAACACCAAAGACTGTCTGAAAAACATCAGAGAGCTGAAAAGCTTAGGCATAACGGTGCTGTTTGAAAAAGAGAACATCGATACTGCCGATATGACTGACGAAATGATGATAACGATTATGGGCGGTCTGGCTCAGGAAAAATCAACTTCTATATCGCAGAATTTGCGGTGGGGTATAAAAAAGCGAATGAAAAACGGAACGATAAAAATGTGTAAAGCAGCTTTTGGATATAAGTTGGTCAATGGTGAGCTTGTTTTGAAAGAAGATGAGGCGGAGATCGTTCGAAAAATCTTTGAATGGTATCTTAGCGGAGCAGGTACAACGCAAATAGCTAATAAACTTAATTCTATGGCGGTGGAGAAATACGGTAAAGAATGCCATTGGACATCTGGAACAGTATGCACTATGCTGAAAAATGAAAAGTACATTGGAGATCAACTATTTCAAAAGCGATACACAACAAGTGTTCTTCCATACAAAAGAGTTTACAATAGAGGCGAACATGCAAAGTATTATTATAGCCAAAGACATAAACCCATAATTACAAGGGAAGTTTTTTATAAGGTGCAGAAAATCCTGAATGAGCAGAAAAAGGCTCATAAGGGCTTTCAGCACAAGCATATATTTTCAAAGAAAATATATTGTGGAGAGTGCGGGACAATTTACAAGTTGAAGAAAAGTAAGACAGAAGCGTGTTGGGTGTGTAGAAATCACGACTATGATTCAGCAAGTTGTTCGATGAAGAGAGTATCTGAGAGAAATATTAAATCAGCGTTTGTGAAACTGCATAATAAATTATTATATAACTATCGTCAAATATTGACGCCTCTAGCTGTAAACTTAGAACGAGTAAATTTGAAAAGTTTAAGTAACAATACAGATTTACTTGAAATTCACAAGCAAATTGCTAAACTGAAAGAACAAACTCACGTTCTCGCAAGGTTGAAAACAAAAGGCTTTCTTGATGATGTGAAGTATCTTGAGCAAACTACAGAGCTTAACTCAAAGACAGCAAAGTTACAGACCGAAATAAAGAAACTGAACGTCAGCAATGAAGAAGATGAGACTCTTGAACAGCTTGATATGCTCATAGGATATTTTGAAAAGCGGCAGAAACTTATGGTAGAATTTGAAGGATCAGCGTTTGAGAGTATTGTCGATAAGATAGTCGTAAAAAACCAGAATGAACTGGAATTTCACTTGATTGGTGGATTAGAACTTACGGAAAAAATATGCTCTTGATGTCTTGTATATCAAATTGCAGGGCATATCTTTGTTAGTTATGATACTGGATTTCTACTAAGCTTTGTGGTATCATTGTCGATTGAAAGGAGTGAGTTTATGCCTAAAAACAGAATTATCCCATTCGGTTACTGTATGAAAAACGGTGAGATAACAACCGAACCCAAAGAAGTATACGCAGTTGTTACAATATTTGACGAGTATCTGGAAGGCAGAAGTTTGTCAGAGATCGCAAAGCTTATGCAAACAGAGAAAATTCGCTACAATGCTGTTTCGGATAAGTGGAACAAAAATATGGTCAAGCGGATCATTGAAAATGATAAGTATTTAGGCAATGATACATACCCGCAGTTGATCACCGATGATATTTTCAAGAGAGCAAACGAAAAGCGAGTAAAGAAAGCAACAACACTTGATCTGATACCCGATGATTTACAAAAAATCAGAAAACGTACATACTGCACTGAATGTGGTCACAGACTTTCAAGGATAGGCGGCAATTCAAAATATGAAAAGTGGGATTGCAGAAATCCCGATTGCTATAAGCTTGAATATAGGCTTACAGATCAAATGATAATAGGAGCAGTTCTTAATGTTCTGAATTCGGCTATTGCGAATCCGAGTCTGTTGGAATCGGGCGGCGAGATAAGCACATATTCACCTACTGCGGATATAGTCCGTAAGCAAAATGAGATCAATCAGATGACAGATTCTCCGCAAGTGGATTTTGACAGAGTAAAATCAGAGATCTTCAAGCTTGCCGAGATGAAATACGACTGCTGCTCATACAATGAAAGTCCGCAGAAAACAGAAGAACTTAAAGCGTTATTTCAAAATCACGAACAATTAAACAGCTTAGATATTGGCTTATTCAAAGCGTGTGTTTCACGAATTTGTATAAGCCATTTTTGTACCGTAGATGTTGAGCTTATCAACGGAGTGAGAATTAAAAATATAACGGAAAGGAAGATCGAAAATGAGCACAGCGCCGAATGTAACAGTAATTCCTGCGAAAGTGCAGACAGCGGAAAGTCGTGATAAATACCACCAATTAAGAGTTGCCGCATACTGCCGAGTGTCAACCGAACTGGAGGAACAGCAGAACAGCTATCAGGTTCAGATTGCATACTACACAGATCTTATTAACAAAAAGAAAGAATGGACTCTGGCAGGAATTTTTGCCGACGAAGGAATTTCAGGCACCCAGACAAAAAAGCGTACCGAGTTTAACCGCATGATCCGTATGTGCAGAAACAAGAAAATCGACCTTGTGATCACAAAATCCATAAGCCGATTCGCAAGAAATACCGTGGATTGCCTTGAATATGTCAGACAGCTTAAAGACTTGGGAATCGGAGTTATTTTTGAAAAAGAGAACATAAACACGCTGACAATGACCTCAGAATTTATGATTGCTCTGTACGGAAGTTTTGCTCAGGCTGAGAGTGAATCGATAAGTAAAAATGTAAGCTGGGGAAAAGAAAAAGCTTATCGTGAGGGTAAGGTACAATTTCAGTACAAGCATTTGCTTGGCTACAAAAAAGGAGCGGACGGCAAGCCGGAAATAATCCCCGAAGAAGCCGAAACGGTAAAACTGATCTACACCATGTTTCTGGACGGTCATTCGATGAAAAATATCGCATTGATATTGCACGTCAAAGGCAAACATACCAAAACAGGCAGCACGGAATGGCGGACCAATACAATAACGAGGATTTTACAGAACGAAAAGTATGTAGGCGACGCGCTCCTTCAAAAAACGTTTACCTCCGACTGTATCACTCACAAAGTTGTGAAAAATCACGGCGAACGTCCGATGTATCTTGTGACCAACCATCACGATCCGATAATTGACCG
>OHTB01001098.1_pt1 | contig 12796 bp, 12 predicted proteins | sample 1578771 | NCBI WGS metagenome assembly OHTB01 (sample SAMEA3879516, study PRJEB24766) | human gut metagenome | biome: human-associated habitat; feature: feces | place: USA | collected 1985/1987 | reverse complement strand
TATGAAAATCCGCAGATTTCTTTCTGCGTTATACTTGAAGGAGGATATACAGGCGTGCCTGGTGCACAGCAGGTAACAAAAGCACTTCTGGATGCATTTTTTGATGAATATTGATTGAAAAATATTGATTTAAAATACTGATTTTGTATTTTAAATAAGAAGAATACTGATTCATTGGTTGATATTGTGGTTCTTTAGTTGTATAATTAATATAAAGTAACTATTCAGAACAAGAAAATCTGTTGCTTACATGCAATCATGACGCATCGGCTTTTTGTTCTCAGCGATTCTTAATAGTTACAATATAAATTATAATAAATCAGGCAGGTAAAATTAATGTATAAAATAGATTTCAGCAAACCAATACACATCCATTTCATAGGCATCGGCGGTATCAGCATGAGCGGTCTCGCAGAGATTCTGCATGAGGAGGGCTTTACAATTTCCGGCTCCGATTCAAAGGAATCAGACCTCACAAAAACTCTTGCTGCCAAGGGCATAAAAGTCATATATGGCCAGAGCGCAGACAATATCACATCCGGTATCGACCTGGTGGTTTACACTGCAGCTATCCACGAAAGCAATCCTGAGTTTGCCGCAGCAAAGGCAGCCGGTATTCCAATGCTTACAAGAGCCGAGCTTCTCGGACAGATTATGGACAATTACGATTATTCTATCGCTGTAGCCGGCACACACGGCAAGACTACCACCACATCCATGATCAGCGAGATTCTTCTCGCCGCCCAGACAGATCCTACCATTTCCGTAGGTGGTATTTTGTCATCTATCCACGGCAATCTGCGTGTGGGCGATTCAGAGTACTTCATCTCTGAGGCGTGTGAGTACACAAACAGCTTTTTGAATTTCAGACCACGCTACAGCATTATTTTAAATATTGAGGCTGAGCATCTGGATTTCTTCAAGGATATCAACGACATCAGGCATTCCTTCCACGAGTATGCATCAAACACTCTCGCAGGCGGTGCTACCATCATCAACGGTGAGATTGACCGATATGAGGAGATTGTCGCAGGGCTTCCTCAGAAGATTATCACCTATGGCTTTGATTCAAAATATGATTTCTATCCGGAAAATATAACCTATGACGATAAAGCTTGTGCATCTTTTACAGCTATGAGACAGGGTAGTCCACTTTTCGACGTAAAACTCTCTGTTCCGGGCGCTCACAATGTAAGCAATGCGCTCGCAGCCATAGCTTTATCCACCACACTTGGTCTCGATACGGAGTCTATCCTCACAGGTCTTGACAAATTTGGCGGTGCTGACAGACGTTTCCAGTACAAGGGCAAGGTAAACGGCGTCACAATCATTGATGACTACGCCCACCATCCAACCGAGATCCGTGCAACACTGACAGCTGCACAAAAATATCCACATGACAGGCTTGTCCTTTGCTTCCAGCCACACACCTATTCCAGAACCAAGGCATTCTTAAATGATTTTGCCGATGTTCTTTCAATGGCAGATGTTGTGGTGCTTGCTGATATCTATGCTGCGCGTGAGCAGAACACATATGGTATCTCATCTAAGGATATCCTGGATTTATTGCTCGAAAAAGGTGTGAATGCGCACTATTTCCCATCATTTGAGGAAATCGAGAAATTTTTATCAGAAAATTGTGTAAACGGTGACCTGTTGATAACAATGGGTGCCGGAAATGTAGTAGAAATCGGCGAAGACCTGCTTAAGAAATAAGTTATCCACGTTATCCACATACAAAATGTTAACAACTCTCATTTTGTGTGTGGATTTTTTAAATAATTTTCAACAGCTTATATACCCTGTGATACATTGATTTTTCAATTATTTTACACAGTTATCCACGTTATCCACATTTTTTTGTGGACTCGGAAAGCCCGAGTTTACAAGGCTTGTAGCACTTTTACCATCTTCACACGGTTAAAATATTGTGCTATAATTGCTCACAGGTTAAGCGAAAGAGAGTTTTTTATATGACAGCGATAAACATTAGCAGTGACATAGCAACATCATTCACTACTGTGTCAGATATTTTTATAGATCAATACATGCCAAAGGCAAACGGTGAGTTTGTCAAGGTATACCTTTATCTACTCCGTGCGACAGGCTCCGGGGCAGGCATAGCAACTATTTCAGAGATTGCCGATCATTTCAGCAATACTGAAGCCGACATCATACGTGCCCTCAATTACTGGGCCTCTGAGGGCATTTTGCAGGTGCAAACCGGCGCTGATGGTCAGATTATTGGAATCAACCTCTGCAGTCTTTCTGTATCCGGTATGCAGGCTGCTCAGAGTAATATACAAAGCGCTGTGGCTGATAATGCCGCGCAGAATAATTTGCAAAACAGCGTAGTTAATAATGCTGCACAGAATAATTTACAAAACAGCGTGGTTAATAATGCTGCACAGAATATTTCTACCGCGAATATTCGGATGCATGATTCTGTTGTGGAAAAGCTTAAGAGCCAGACTACTGACAAGCCTGCTTCTTCACAGAAGGAATACACACTTGATGAGATTAAGGAGTTTAGAAAGAATCCTGACATTTCAGAGCTTTTCTTTATTATAGAGACATATCTGAAGCATACGCTCTCATCCTCAGACACCAATATGGTGCTCTACTGGCTGGACGAGCTTCATTTTTCTACCGACCTGGTAGAATATCTCGTAGAGTACTGCATTACCAAAGGACATTCAAGCCTTCGGTACATGAACAAGGTCGCTCTCGGCTGGGCCGATGCCGGCATAAAGACCGTAGACCAGGCAAAGGACGATGCAGCCGCTCACTCACAGATTTACTATTCTGTAATGAAGGCTCTAGGCATCACAGGCCGCAATCTGGTTGACTCTGAGGTGTCACTAATAAACAAATGGGTCGGCGAATACGGTTTCGATATAGAGCTTGTAAAGGCCGCCTGCAGTAAAACCATTTCAGCTATCCAGAAGCCAAGCTTCGAGTACACAGACTCGATACTCGCGAACTGGAGGAAAAAGGATGTACATACATTAAAGGATGTTGAAGTGCTTGATGCCAACTTTGCCAAGGCCAATAAAGCCTCTGCTACCGGCTCATCACAGAGTACAAATGCTGCAAACGGTTCCTCAAAACCCAAAAGCAATAATTCAAGTTCCAAGAATAAATTTAACAACTTCAATCAGCGAAACAATGATTACGACAAGCTGGAGAAGCTGTTTCTGAATTCTACGGTATGATTTTTCAAGTTAGATTTACACATCCCAAGGAGGATATATGGCACTTACCAATGCTCAATATGATGAGATAATGCGAGGCTACGACAAACGCCAGCTTCAGAACAAATACATACATGACAAGCGTATTGAGGAAGCCTATCGCAAGGCGCCCCGCCTCAGGGAAATTGACTCAGAGATTGCATCCGCATCTGTCAGGCAGGCGTACAGGCTTATGGATGGTGATGAGAATGCTCTCGCCGCTTTACGCCTTGCAATCGAGGACTATAAGGAGGAGCGTGCTGCACTGCTATCCACACTCGGATATCCGCTTGATTATTTTGACCCTATTTACACCTGTCCAGATTGCCATGATACCGGGTATATAGATGGTCAGAAATGTCATTGTTTCAAGCAGGCTATTATCAATACCGTTTATTCGCAGTCCAATATCAGGGAGATTTTATCAAGAGAGAATTTTTCCACGCTCTCATTCGATTATTACTCAGATGAGCAGAAAAATCCTGCGACAGGGCTGTCTGCTCTTGCCACAGCAAAGCTTGCAGTGACGAACTGTCATGAATTTATAGACAATTTTGAAAACAAACCTAAAAACATATTTTTCTACGGTAATACCGGTGTCGGAAAGACTTTTTTATCTAATTGCATTGCAAAAGAGCTTTTAGATGCAGGTTACTCCGTAATTTACTTTACAGCATTCCAATTATTTGATATATTAAGCAAAGGTGTGTTTGAAAAGGATGCAGATGCCATCGCAGCGCACCAGAATATATTCGACTGTGATTTACTTATCATAGACGATCTCGGAACCGAGCTTTCCAACTCATTTACCACATCACAGCTTTTCCTTTGTGTAAATGAGCGCATACTGCGACAGAAATCTACTATTATTTCCACTAATCTGAATCTGGAGCAGATAGCAGATATTTACTCCGAGAGAACACTTTCAAGAATTTCAAGCAATTATAGTTTTATCAAGCTCTTTGGAGATGACATACGAATTAAAAAGCGTCTTTCCAAATAGCGCTTTTTATATTATATATTTAGTTTATTTATTATATGGTTATATGGAGGAATAACAATGCCAAACGATGAGAGAATTTTGGAGACTATGCCAACCGGTACACTTGGACTTGTTGCAACCGACAGTTGTATAGGTCTTGCCCAGAAGGTAGATGCATACTTACAGGGCTGGAGAGAGCACAGAGAGCACCAGCATGCTAACGAGAGTGCTTTCAAGGACTACTACAAAAACAGCTATATTATCAAGCCTTCTACACCTAGATTCGGTTCCGGCGAGGCTAAATGTGTTATCAACCAGTCAGTTCGTGGTTATGATCTGTACATCATGGTAGATGTAACAAACTACAGTCTTACCTACACAGTATGCGGTCAGACAAACCACATGTCACCTGATGACCACTACGCAGACTTAAAGCGTGTAATCGCTGCAGCCGGCGGAAAAGCAAGAAGAATCACAGTTATCATGCCTTTCCTTTATGAGAGCCGTCAGCACAGACGTACAGGCCGTGAGTCTCTTGACTGTCCATTAGCTCTTCAGGAGCTTATCAACATGGGTGTAGACAATATCATCACCTTCGATGCTCATGACCCTCGTGTGGTAAATGCTATTCCTCTGAACGGCTTTGAGAATGTAATGCCTTCTTACCAGTTCATTAAGGGCATTTTAAAGAACGTAAAGGATATCACTATTGATGCTGACCATCTTATGATTATCTCTCCTGATGAGGGCGCTACAAACCGTGCTATCTACCTTGCAAACGTACTCGGAGTAGACATGGGTATGTTCTACAAACGTCGTGATTACAGCCGTATCGTTGACGGACGTAACCCTATCGTAGCTCATGAGTTCCTTGGAACAAATGTGGAGGGTAAGGATGTTCTTATCATCGATGATATGATTTCTTCCGGCGAGAGTATGATAGATACAGCAAGAGAGCTCAAGAAGCGTAAAGCTAACAGAATCTTTGTTGTTTCTACATTTGGTCTCTTTACAAACGGCTTTGCTTCATTTGACAAAGCATACGAGGAGGGTCTCATCTACAGAGTAGTTACAACAAACCTTATCTACCAGTCACCTGAGCTTCTCTCTAAGGAGTACTATATCAGCTGTGACATGAGCAAATACATCGCATACCTCATTGATACATTAAACCACGACTGTTCTATCAGTGATCTTCTCTCACCATATGACAGAATCAAGAAGTGTGTTCAGAAGTACAATGACGAGCAGGCTGCAGTAAAAAATAAATAATTAAGTGCATTTATAAAAAGCCGTGTGAAATGATATGTACCCCTTTTACTGGACATCCAGTGAAAGGGGTATTTTTATGCGTTACAGTTACGAATTCAAACGAAAGGCTGTCGAACTATACATGCAAGTAAGACGCATCAGTTTTTCTCAAAGTTTAGAATAATTATCTTAGTAATATAAAAAACCAGAGAAGTGAGTGTCATCCACTCAAATCTCTGGTTTAATTTAGTCTAAGATTTATACCGATTAAATATTAAACTAACTCAAGGAGAACCTCTAAAGCTCCGTCACCTTTACGCTGTCCAATCTTAACGATTCTTGTGTAACCACCGTTACGATCAGCATACTTAGGAGCGATCTCATCGAATAACTTGTTTGTTACATCGATAGTCTTTGTTCCCTTCTTTGTGCCGTCAGACTCTTTAGCTGTGTAAAGAACCTTGAGCATCTGTCTTCTGGCATGAAGACGTGAAGCAGAATCCTTCTTGATCTTCTTCTCTACTTCGTCATAAACAGTAACTTTCTTTCCGTCTACAACCTCTTTTACTCTCTTGCCATCTTTGTCCTTGCGGGCAACCTTAGCTGTTACAGTAACCTCTTCGAAGTTGTCTTTCTCTTTTACTGCTAATGCGATAAGACCCTCAGCGATCTTACGAACCTCTTTAGCCTTAGCCTCTGTAGTAACGATCTTTCCGTTAACAAGAAGCTGTGTAACCTGACCTCTGAGTAAAGCCTTTCTCTGGCTTGATGTTCTGCTTAACTTACGATATTTTGCCATTTTAATTTCCTCCATTTGTGGGACATCCGGTCACGCTCTTCGGTCTTACTGCCAGACATCGTATCTTGTTGTGATAAAGCTTTGCCTTATTTCAAAAAGCAAATGCTCAAATCAGTTGCCACTCATGTATCAGACACGGTCACGCTCTTTGGTCTTACTGGCCCTGCCGCTATGAGTTTTGTCACACATAAACATAAATATGATATTTAAAATTTATATATGACCAATTTATTTAGAAGAATCAGTGCAAGGATTATTCGAATGAATTATTCCTCAGTCTGATTTAACTCTAAACCTAATTCTTTTAATTTTGCTAAAACTTCCTCTAAAGACTTGCGACCAAGGTTACGAACCTTCATCATGTCCTCAGGTGTTCTATTGATAAGCTCTGCAACAGTGTTGATTCCTGCACGCTTTAAGCAGTTGTATGAACGAACTGAAAGCTCAAGCTCATCGATGTTCATCTCAAGAACCTTCTCCTGAGCATCGTTTTCCTTCTCGACCATAACGTCAACCTGCTGTGCTGCCTCTGAAAGATCGATGAACAGATTTAAGTGCTCACTTAACACCTTAGCTGCAAGGCTGACTGCCTCGTCCGGCTCCAATGTACCATTTGTAAATACATCTAATGTAAGCTTATCGTAATCTGTAACCTGACCTACACGGGTATTCTCTACAGTAAGATTAACACGCTCAACAGGAGTGTAGATTGAATCTACAGCAAGAACTCCGATTGGTGTATCCTCGTTCTTGTTCTTCTCTGCTCCGACATAACCTCTGCCGTTAGTGATTGTAAGCTCCATGTAAAGCTTAGAATCTGCTCCACCATTCAAGTGTGCAATCTCTAACTCAGGATTCAAAATCTCGATATCTGAATCAACCTGAATATCGGCTGCTGTAACAACGCCTTCACCTTCGAATTCGATATATGCAACCTTTGGTTCATTTGTAGAACTATTATTGCGAATTGCAAGGTTCTTGATATTCATGATGATTTCTGTAACATCTTCCTTAACACCAGGAATAGAGCTGAATTCATGTAAAACACCATCAATCTTGACCTGGCTTACTGCAGCGCCCGGTAAAGAAGAAAGCATGATACGTCTTAAAGAGTTTCCAAGTGTTGTACCGTAACCTCTCTCTAATGGCTCTACAACAAATCTGCCATATGTCTTGTCTTCTGAAATTTCTGCGATTTCAATTTTTGGTTTTTCAAAATCGAACACTTCAAATTCCCTCCTTCTCGGGTATCGTTGTTATATGTTATCAAAGAGTGGATAAGCCGGGAAATAAATCCCCGGCAAATCAACCTAATTTTACTTAGAATATAACTCGACGATGAGCATCTCATCTACAGGAACATCAATCTGCTCACGTGTAGGTAAGTCTTTTACAGTTCCCTGTAATTTCTCAGCATCTACGTCTAACCACTCCGGAACGATTCTTCCGCCAGCTACCTCGACGATATCTTTCATTCTCTGAGTATTCTTTTTGCTCTCTTTAATTTCGATAACATCGCCAGCCTTTACAAGGTATGAAGGGATGTTAACAACTTTTCCGTTTACTGTAACGAACTTGTGATCAACGATCTGTCTAGCTTCTTTTCTTGTTCTTGCGAAACCGAGACGGAAGATTACGTTGTCAATTCTTGACTCAAGGATTGTCATAAGGTTAAGACCTGTTAATCCTTTCATCTGATCTGCTTTCTTGTAGTAGTTACGGAAAGGCTTCTCTAAAACACCATAGATGAATTTAGCTTTCTGCTTTTCTCTTAACTGAAGTCCGTACTCAGACACCTTTCTGTTTGCTCTTGTAAGGTTTCTTCTAGACTTCTTATCATATCCTAAATAACTTGGCTCTAAACCAAGTGATCTGCATCTCTTAAGTACAGGTACTTTATTAACTGCCATTTTAATCTATACCTCCTGATTAGACTCTTCTACGTTTTGGTGGACGACATCCATTGTGAGGTACCGGAGTAACGTCTCTGATTGATGTAACCTCAAGACCACATGCTGAAAGGGCACGGATAGCTGCCTCTCTTCCTGAACCTGGTCCCTTAACGAATACGTCAACTGTCTTTAATCCATGGATTAAAGCTGCCTTTGTAGCTGTTTCTGCTGCCATCTGTGCAGCATATGGAGTAGATTTCTTTGAACCTCTAAATCCAAGACCACCGGCACTTGCCCATGATAAAGCATTTCCTTCAGCATCTGTTAAAGTAACGATTGTGTTATTGAAAGATGCCTGAATATGTGCCTGTCCGCGTTCAACGTTTTTCTTTACACGCTTTTTAGTTGTTTTCTTTGCAACATTCTTAGCCATATTTAAACTAACCTACTTTCTACTTTCTAAACTTTATTTAAGTTATAATGAAGCTCTGCTTCTTCGTCCGCAGAACTAAACGCGCACTACATTCAAGTGGCGTTTTCACTTATTTTCCAAGTGATTATTTCTTCTTGTTTGCTACTGTTCTCTTAGGACCCTTGCGAGTTCTTGCATTAGTCTTTGTCTTCTGACCACGAACCGGAAGTCCCTTTCTATGACGGATACCACGATAGCATCCAATTTCCTGAAGTCTCTTGATATTTAAAGCGATTTCTCTTCTTAAATCACCTTCAACTGTCATTGTCTCGTCGATAACAGCGCTGATTCTCTTAACCTCGTCATCTGTAAGATCTCTAACACGAGTGCTTGGATCAACATTAGCTGCTTCAAGGATACGGTCTGCACTTACTCTTCCGATTCCGTAGATGTAAGTTAAGCCGATTTCTACACGTTTTTCTCTTGGTAAATCTACACCTGCAATACGAGCCATGTGTGTTTACACCTCCATAATTTTTAGTTATTTACTATAGTAACGATACATCTGCAACTTGACGTATACTCTCCGAAACACATATGTATCTACAGCTACGGTTGCACGTCCTGAAATGTGTGTAGCCATATGCGCTCCCATATTTGCATTTTGTTCCATATCACTCGGTATTATAATATGAAACCAGAATGCCTCTGTTTATTATGAACAGCGATGATAAATATCTCGCTGCAGCCGCACATAATGATGTGAAAAAAGGTTTAATAAACCAAACGCACAAATAACAGGGTCAAATATTTGTACTAATTAACCCTGTCTCTGCTTATGCTTTGGATTCTCACAGATAATTCTGATGCTTCCTTTTCTCTTGATAACTTTGCACTTTTCGCAAATAGGTTTAACTGATGATCTTACCTTCACAGCAAATCCTCCTTTCTCTATAAAAGTCCTTTTCAGGTACTTTTCCAAAAGTGTCCAGATAGCATTATACACGGACACTTAAGGGAAGTCAATATATCTCTCCAGATAATTCTGCCCTTTGTCAGATCGTATGGTGACATCTCAATTGTTACCTTATCTCCCGGTAAAATTCTGATGAAATTCATACGAAGCTTTCCACTGATTGTAGCTAAAATCTGGTGTCCGTTCTCAAGCTCTACCTTAAAAAACGCATTTGGTAACTTCTCAACTACAACACCTTCAACTTCGATAACGTCTGCTTTTGACATTTTGATTCCTCCTGTAAATAAATCCTTGGGTTTCGTTATGATTATTATTAGATTAGCTCCAGAAATCCGGCTGCTTTTTCATCCTCTGTCAGAGAAAGTATCTCCGGCTTTCCTTTTGTAATAAGTATGGTATTTTCATAGTGTGCCGACAACGATAAATCCTCAGTAACCACTGTCCATTCGTCATCCATCCACACCACATGCGGTGAACCTGCATTAATCATTGGCTCAACCGCCAGTGTCATGCCCGGCTTAAGTCTAAGCCCTTTTCTAAAGCCCTGTGGTCTGAAGTTCGGCACCTCAGGATCCTCATGTAAATGGCTTCCTATGCCATGACCTACAAGGTCATATACAACTCCGTATCCAAAAGACTCGGCAAGCTGCTGTATGGCTCCTGAAATATCATACAGTCTGTTTCCCGCAACTGCATTCTTTATTCCTGCAAAAAAACTGAGACGTGTTCTTTCTATAAGAAGTCTTGCTTCCTCTGAAATCTCTCCTACGCCTACTGTTCTGGCTGCGTCTGAGTGGTATCCTTTGTAGATAACACCAGCATCAAGGCTCACGATATCGCCCTCCTGTAAGATACGCTCATCAGTCGGGATACCATGCACAACCTCCTCGTTTACTGAAACACATATGGAGGCCGGATATCCGCAATATCCTAAGAAAGACGGCTCGCATCCATAACTACGAATCATTTCTTCGCCCAGCCGGTCCACATCCTTAGTGGACATCCCCGGTTTGATTTCTTTACCGAGCTGCTGATGAACGGCCGCCAGAATCCTGCCGGCCTCCCTCATCAGCTCTATCTCATGCTCTGATTTGATAGTTACAGACATTATTATTCACCTAAAATACCTACAATGGCTGAAAAAACTTCATCCATAGGCTTTGTTCCGTCTACAGACTTTAAAATACCCTGCTTGTCATAATACTCGATAAGCGGCTGTGTCTGCTCATGATATACAGCTAAGCGCTTCTGAACTGTCTCAGGCTTATCGTCATCTCTGAGTACTGTGTCAGCGCCACATGCATCACATTTACCCTCAACCTTTGTTGGATTGAAAACGATATGATATGTTGCACCACAATTGAGGCAGGCTCTTCTTCCACCCATACGGTTAACAATGTTCTCATCAGGAACATCTACATCGATGGCATAATCCATCTTCTCCCCAATCTTTGTGAGAGCATCATCAAGCGCCTTTGCCTGTGGAATTGTTCTTGGGAAACCGTCTAATACAAATCCGTTTTTGCAATCATCCTGCTGTATTCTATCCATAACAAGGTCACAGGTAAGCTCATCCGGAACAAGTGCTCCCTGATCCATGTAAGTCTTTGCCTTCTTACCAAGCTCTGTTCCGTTCTTGATGTTTGCACGGAATATATCTCCTGTAGAGATATGTGGTATAGAATATTTTGCAGCTATCTGTTTTGCCTGTGTACCTTTACCAGCACCAGGTGCCCCTAACATGATGATCTTCATAAAAATTTTCTCCTTTTATACAAAACTTGTTGATAGCACGAATGGAGATACTGAATTCAGTATCTCCAATGTACAATTAATCATCTAAAAATCCTTTATAGTATCGAACTCTCATCTGTGATTCAATTTGCTTCAATGTCTCAATAATAACTCCGACAATGATGATGATTGAAGTTCCACCAAAGGATACGTCTGCGTTGAATACTCCATTGAAGAATATCGGAACAAATGCGATAAACGCAAGTCCAATAGCTCCAATAAATACAATGTAGTTTAATATCTGATTTAAGTAATCGCTGGTTGGCTTTCCAGGTCTGATACCGGGTATAAAGCCACCTGAACGCTTCATATTGTTTGCAATCTCAAGCGGATTGAATGTAATGTTTGTGTAGAAATAAGCAAATGCTATAATCAACACAATGTAAACAATAAGTCCGATTGAATATACCGGCTCCTTTGGATCACACCAGTTAGACTGTGATAATCCTTTTAATATCTTAGAGCCTATTCCATTTCCATTGCCTTTTCCAAGGAAGCTGGCAATGATAACAGGTGTCTGCATAAGAGACTGTGCAAAGATTACCGGGATAACTCCACTGGTATTTACCTTTAGTGGAATGCATGTCTGCTGACCGCCCATCTGCTTGTTGCCTCTTATTTTGCTTGAGTACTGTACAGGAATCTTGCGCTGTGCATCCTGAAGCAATACTACAAATACTACCATTGCAGCAATTATTGCTACTATGATAAGACCTGCAACAATCGCCTTTGGAATGTTCGCTGCTGAAGCAATGAACTGTGACCAAAGTGTACTTAAATCCTCTGGAATACGTGAAATAATATTGATTGTCAATACTATTGATATTCCGTTTCCTACACCCTTTTCTGTAATACGCTCTCCAATCCACATAAGTACAGCTGAACCTGCTGTAAGTGAAGTAACGACCATAATAACAGTCAATGGTGTCTTTTCTGTAAGGTAATTTTGTCTGTAAAAACCAATTACCATCATGACTGACTCAAGAAGGCCTAATGCTATTGTAAGATAACGTGTTATCTCAACAATTTTCTTTCTGCCATCCTCGCCATCGCGTTGCATCTCTTCAAGCTTAGGTATAGCAATTGTAAGCAACTGCATAATGATTGAAGATGTAATGTATGGTGTAATATTCAGCGCAAATACTGACATCTGTGAGAATGATCCACCTGTTATAGCATCAACAAAGCCTAAACCATCTGCTGATTTACTGTTTAACCAACTCTGAAATACGGAGCCCTTGACACCAGGAATCGGAAGCTCACTTCCGATTCTGATGACAATAAGCATCATGAATGTAAAAAGGATTCTATTACGGACATCCTTTATTTTAAACGCATTACGGAGTGTTTTAAGCATTAGATCACCTCTGCTTTTCCACCAAGAGCTTCGATTTTCTCTTTTGCACTAGCACTGAAAGCGTTAGCCTGAACTGTAAGCTTCTTAGTAAGTTCTCCAT
>OHTB01001094.1_pt1 | contig 12833 bp, 10 predicted proteins | sample 1578771 | NCBI WGS metagenome assembly OHTB01 (sample SAMEA3879516, study PRJEB24766) | human gut metagenome | biome: human-associated habitat; feature: feces | place: USA | collected 1985/1987 | reverse complement strand
TCATCTGGTCGCACGACTCCTTTAGAGTTGGTGAGGACGGACCGACGCACGAGCCGGTCGAGCAGGAGGCACAGATACGTCTCCTCGAGCATCTGCACAACCACTCGGGTCGTCGCGCCCTACAGGTGCTACGCCCTGCCGATGTGCATGAGGCTACGGTCGCCTGGCAGATGGCTATGGAAAACCTCCACACGCCGACTGCTCTCATCTTCTCTCGCCAAAACATCCAGGACTTACCTAACCCCACCTATGAGCGTGCTTGCCAGCTGAAGCGTGGCGCTTACGTGGTCTCTGATACGACGCCAGCTGGCGAGACGCCCGACCTGACGCTCATCGCCTCGGGTAGTGAGGTGAGTACGCTAGTACAGGCTGCTGAGCTACTTAAGGGCAAGGGGTACAAGCTTCGCATTGTCTCGGTACCGAGCGAGGGGCTCTTCTTCGATCAGCCTGAGGCATATCGTGAGAGCGTGATCCCCGCAGAGGGCGCACGCTTCGGTCTGACCGCTGGACTGCCTGTGACGCTCCTTCGCCTGGTCGGGGATATGGAGCATATCCACGGGTTGGAGAGCTTCGGCTTCTCCGCTCCCTACACGGTGCTGGACGAGAAGCTCGGCTTCACCGCTGAGGCGGTGGCACAGCGTATCGAGGAGCTTTGCCACTAGTGGACAAGAGCTATGGGACTATTCTCGCGCTTCAAGAAATCAAATAAAAAGTCTCCTGTCTCAACCGAAGAGGTCGAGCAGGAGACCACTGACACCACACAAGAGGTAGGGCAGGTAGCGGAACAGGCGACCGAACCCAAGGCAGATACGCTCAAGGCGAACACGCTGAAGTTTGACGCGCTCCGGGCACTCAAGATAGGCGAGGTGGACTTTGCGATACGCGCTCTGCGCACTTCGCTGGAGGAGATCGACGACCCTGAGTGTCGCCTTTACCTAGCGCAAGCTTTGCAGCGCAAGCCCGACTTAGCGGGTTCGATGGCTGAGTTGACCACCATACTAGAGGCTTATCCAGACTATCCGATGGCTCTCTATGAGGCGACGAAGGTCTCTAATGGGCTGGACCAGCACAGCGAGACGATCGCCTACGCTGAGCGCGCCTTGGCGACTGAGCTGGAGACGGCACAGCAAGCTGAACTATACCGTATGAAAGCTCAGGCGCAGCTGGCTCTAGGTGAGTCTGAGCAAGCACTCGCAACCATCGACCAGGCGCTACAGCTGACGGACGAAGTGCCACTCTACTGGCTCATCAAGGTGAAGGTGCTGATAGCACTGAAGCGTTGGGAGGATGCTTTGGCAGTTGCTCTGGAGACGGCGGAGAAGTTTCCTGAGGAGGAACGAGCTTACCTTTACGAGGGTTTGATCACTTACCACGATGGCGACAAAGAGCGTGCTGAGCGTGCCTTCCGACAGGTGGTGGAGACGGATCCCTTTAACGTGGAGGGCTACATGCACCTGACGCATCTCGTTGAGGAGCTGCGGGGCAAGGAGGCGGCAGCCGATGAGATGGAGCAGGCGTTGGAGATGATCCCCCAGCCGACCCGTGCGCTCCTAGACTATGCTGCTCTACTATATAAGGAGTGCGACCGCACGGAGCAGTACGATGGGGTGCAGAAACTGCTGGCAGATCTTCCTGAGGACGCTGAGACAAAGGCGGGCGAAGTTAACTTCGCCAACCTGTACGCTGGTGGCTTTTATTAGAAAAGACGAACTCCATGTCAGCCAAGCAGCGCAAGTGGTACGTCGTATGGGAGGGTTATCGGCCAGGCATCTATGATGATTGGCAGGACTGCAAGATGCAGATCGATGGCTTCCAAGGGGCTAAGTATAAGTCCTACCCGACGGCAGAGCAAGCGCAAGAGGCCTTCGAACTAGGCTACCATGAGGGGCGTCAGCTGGGGCAGCAGCATCGTATCGCCAAGCCTCAAAGCAATCAGCTGCAAGTGCAGCACAGTGTGGCGCAAGCACCTGATCAACTCATCGGCGACAAGGTGGCGCCTGCAGGTTTCCTCAACCACTCGATCGCTGTCGATGGTGCTTGCTCGTCCAATCCAGGCGTCACGGAGTATCGTGGTGTCTACACCTTTAGCCATGCGGAGCTCTTTCGGGCGGTCATCCCGTGGGGCACGAACAACATTGGCGAGTACCTAGCCATCGTTCACGCCTTGGCGCTTATGGAGCAGGGCAAGCTCCCGCCACTGCCTATCTACTCCGACAGCAAGGTGGCGCTCGGCTGGGTGGCACAGGCACGTTGCCGCACGCGGCTTGACTCGACGGACCCACGTAGTGCTAAGACCTACGAACTGATCGTGCGTGCCACACATTGGTTGAAGACGCACACCTTTCGGGTGCCACTGTTGAAGTGGGACACGGTCGCTTGGGGCGAGATCCCCGCAGACTTCGGTCGTAAGTAGCCGAGTCGTCACTGAGCCCTATGCGCACGCCGCTCCTCGTCTGCAACATCGGCCACGAGGCCGCTCTAGAGGCTGGCGACCCACTACACTACACCCCGCCACGGCTCATTCGACAGATGCGCTCCGCCCTTTGGAGCCTCCCGCTCTGGGCATCCCCAGCGTGGTTAGATGGCGCCTCGTGGTGGGTACACCCTTTTAGCGAAAGTCTCTCGCCCTATCTGACAGAGCATGAACTGAGCCATATAGCGAAAGGGGACGTCGGGGACTCGGAACTCATACTATGGGGGTACGAGCGAAGCTTGGCGCGTAGCCTTGCGAAGCGATATGGGCTAAGCGGAGGAGAGACGTGCAGTGAACTTCCCCAGGAACTGAAGCCTTGCTGGACGAGAGCTGCGAGTGCTCTCTTCTTCGAGAAGTACAGCAGCGTGCCGTGGCGCAGTCGTGTAGCGATGATTACGCAGATAGAGGAGCTAGCGAAGCTCTTGACCCAAGGGGCCTGTCTGGTGAAGCTCCCGTATAGCAGTTCGGGGAGAGGGCTCTGGCGCATCAATCGGCTGGACAGCCAGCTTGAGGAGACACTTTGCAAGCTCTTGCGACGGCACCGCACCCTCCTTGTGGAGCCTCTACTAGACAAGCTGCAGGACTATGGCGCCGAGTACTATATAGACGAAGCAGGCGAGGTGCAGTTCGTCGGACTATGCGCCTTCGAGACGGACGACCAGGGACGCTATCTAGATAGTCTCTGCCAAGCCCCCGAGAAGACGCTCCAGCAAATCACCGAGAGCCTCTCCGATCCCAATGAGCTCACCCAAGCTCTAGCGCAGCACCGAGCTTACCTCTCCCGTGAGGTGGCACCTTACTACCAAGGTGCCGTCGGCATCGACCTACTCACCTACCGCCCCTATGGAGTCAGCAGCCGTATCGCCCTACACCCGTGGGTCGAGATCAATCTGCGCTACACGATGGGGCACTACGCCCTCGACCTCTACCGCGAGCGCATCCCTCAAGGCAGCCCCGACCAATACCGCTTTGGCATCCTCTCGGCACAGCGAGCCAAAGCACTCCTCTCCACAGCAGATGCCCCTACCCTAGACGACGCTGGTCGCCTTCGCTCGGGACTCCTCCCGCTCACCGGGTCCGACCTCACGGGCATCTCCCACTTTGCCTATCTACGAGATGGCGAAGGCAAGCGAAAGTAAAACATATATAGATTCCCCTCTAACTATCTATTAGAGTCCCCTCTAATTTATAGAGTCTATCTAACAACGAAGCCCTGCACACCACGAAGGTGTACAGGGCTTTCTCAATTAGGCTTCATAGCCGCCGGAAAGCGACTACTTATCCTCAGTATTGATTAGTCTTCGTTTAGATTGACACGCTTGAAGCCTGTAGCCGTCAGCGTCTTAGATGCGGTGTGCAGGTAACCCTGGACATCCATCTTGCTGTCACGGACGAAAGGCTGGTGGAGCAGCGTGCTCTCCTTGTAGAACTTCTGTATCGAGCCCTCGACGATGCGCTCACAGATAGCCTCAGGCTTGCCACTCTCACGAGCACGATCCATAGCTACCTTGCGCTCCTCCTCTAGGACATGAGCTGGTACGTCCTTCTCGCAGACTGCGACTGGATTCATAGATGCTACCTGCATAGCTACCTCACGAGCCATCTCATCACTGATAGCCTCGTTGAAAGCTACGATAGCAGCCAGCTTGTTACCGAAGTGGATATAGGAAGTGGTGTAGGGCGCCTTGAGGTACTCATAGCTACCCAGCTCCATCTTCTCACCCGTGCTACCGATGCGGTCGGTGATATGCTCAGCGACTGCACGTCCATCAGCTAGAGGTAGCTGGAGTAGCTCCTCCTTAGTGGCGGGTTGCTCCTTCATAGCGACGTCTAGAATCTGCTGTGTGAGTGCGATGTGACCCTCGTTCTTAGCAACGAAGTCTGTCTCGCACTGGAGTGATACGATGGCAGCAAAGCCCTCGCTGTGTGCTGCTAGGACACAGCCCTCAGCAGCCTCACGGTCAGAACGCTTAGCTGCGACAGCCTTACCCTTGGCACGTATGATCTCGATAGCCTTCTCAAAGTCTCCGGCAGTCTCGTTGAGTGCATTCTTGCAGTCAGAGAGACCAGCACCGGTCATCTTACGAAGTTTCTTGATATCTTCAATTGTTACGCTCATGGTGTATAGTATTATTGTTGGTTAGCTGCTTCCTCATTAGCTGGAGCAGTCTCTTCAGCCTCTACAGTCTCGGGGGTTGCCTCCTCAGCGTCCTCCTCACGCTCTGCCTCTGCATTGGCGGGACGGATGCGCTCACGACGAGCACCTGTGCGCTGACGACGTCCTGAGGGTGCTAGCTCAGCAGCCTCCTCAGCCTCCTTCTCAGCCTTGATAGCCTTGTACTCTACCTGACCCTCGTTGATAGCCTGACACATAGCCGAGATGATCAGCTCGATAGCTTGTGTAGAGTCATCATTAGCTGGGATAACGTAGTCGATATCCTTGGGGTTAGCATTCGTATCGACGATAGCAAATACGGGGATGCCTAGACGCTGAGCCTCGCGTACAGCGATGTGCTCACGCATAACGTCTACAACGAAGAGTGCGTTAGGCAGACGGTTCATGTCTCGGATAGAGCCGAGGTTCTTGTCTAGCTTAGCCTGCTGGCGATCGAGCTGTAGACGCTCACGCTTGGAGAGGTTGTTGTAGGTACCGTCCTCACGCATCTTGTCGATCTGAGCCATCTTCTTGACAGCCTTGCGGATCGTGGGGAAGTTGGTGAGCATACCACCCGGCCAACGCTCTGTAACGTAGGGCATCCCTACGCTCTTAGCGAGCTCTGCGACAGCATCCTTAGCCTGACGCTTAGTGCCGACGAAGAGGATCTTCTTGCCCGAGCTGGCCATATTCTTGATAATCTCAGCACACTCGTCGATCTTAGCGACAGTCTTGTGCAGATCGATAATGTGGATGCCGTTGCGCTCCATAAAGATGTAGGGAGCCATAGCGGGGTTCCACTTACGTGGCATGTGGCCAAAGTGTGCTCCAGCCTCTAGTAGCTGGTCAAATGATACTTGTGACATAGTAGTCTTTGTTTTTTCGTTTACGTTCTTGTGAAATAAGCAATTGCAGGGTAGGGCTACTATATAGACTGAAGCAAGATAGGTCTAACCTCTAAGGTCTAATTTCTAACCTCTAAAGTCTAGTACGCCATCGATGCAATTTAGATACTAAACGCGAGAGATCGTGCGGGGTGTGCAGTACCACAGGAGGAGCACCACAATGAGTTGCTCAAGCTGCGATAGCATTCCCCCAGCACCATCAACGCTTGCTGAACTGGAATTTCTTACGAGCCTTAGGACGTCCTGGCTTCTTACGCTCTACGACACGTGGATCACGCGTTACGAAGCCTGCGGCACGTAGCGTAGCCTTGTCCTCAGGATTGATCTTGATCAGTGCACGAGCGATGCCAAGACGAGCTGCTTCGCTCTGTCCCTTGAAGCCTCCACCCGTGAGGTTGATCATGACATCATACTTGTCAGCCACCTCTAGCTTGAGGAGAGGTTGCTTCACAATGTACTGAAGTATTGATGAGGGGAAGTAGTTAGCGATATCCTTCTTATTGATCGTTATCTTGCCCGAACCCTCTGTGAGATATACGCGGGCTACCGCAGCCTTACGTCTACCTATAGCATTGATTTGTTCCATCGTTTACCGCGTATTTATTTAAGTGTATTGATATCGATCTTACGGGGCTGTACACCCTCCATAGTGTGGTCAGGACCATCGAAGACCCGGACGTGCGTCAGCAGCTCAGCACCGAGCTTGTTTTTAGGGAGCATCCCCTTGAGAACCTTCTCAAAGAGCTTGCGAGAGCCTTTCTTCTGGAAGTCTCTTGGTGAGAACTCCCTCTGTCCTCCAGGATAGCCTGAGAAGGTCAGATAGCTAGGGGTGTCCCACTTATTGCCTGTAAGTTCGATCTTGTCGGCATTGATGATGATAACGTTGTCACCACAGTCTGCATGAGGTGTAAAGCAGGGCTTGTACTTACCACGCAGTATCTTAGCAACAACAGAGCAGAGGCGTCCGAGACGCTGTCCCTCGGCATCTACCACGAGCCACTCCTTCTGAGCAGACTCCTTGGTGGCGGATTGTGTTTTATAGCTTAATGTGTTCACGCTAATAGTTTGATTGGGATTAATACAAAAGGAGATCTCCCTGGGCGCAGGCTCCTCGAGCTCCCCGATCATGACATCTCTACTACATGAGAGCTTGTCACTCTAGGGCTATTGTGAGGGATCCGTTCACCTGTCGGTAGGCTATCGATGGAGCGTGGACGCACTCCTTATACACCGACACAGATACCAACCACAACACTCTTATGAGGTCAAAAGCTTGCACTGGTTATCTCGTTTCGATAATAATCAGCACCGCAAAGGTACAACTATTTTGCAAACTGGCAATAAAGCCACCCAGAGTAAAAACTTCTAGGGTCTCTGGGGGGTCTCTGGCTGGCGTAGCAAGAGCTACAAACGAAAGCAACTCTCTAGAGACTCCAGCTAGGGAGCGACTCCAGAGAGTTGCTTTATTATTGTAGTTAGCTTAGTGAGCGGAGCGCTCTGCAACGAGAGCGCAGCTCACCTGTGGCTTACTTCTTATCCTCTACTGCGGCACGAGCTGCTGCTAGACGTGCGATAGGCACACGGAAGGGTGAGCAGCTGACGTAGTTCAGACCTACACGGTGGCAGAAGGCTACTGAAGAGGGATCACCACCATGCTCGCCACAGATGCCAAGCTTGATCGTTGGCTTCACTGAGCGACCCTTTTCGGCACCCATTTGTACCAACTGACCTACGCCCCTCTGATCCAACTGCTGGAAAGGATCTACCTTGAGGATCTTCTTGTCTAGATAGATCGGTAGGAAGGTATTGACATCGTCACGAGAGTATCCGAAGGTCATCTGCGTGAGGTCGTTCGTACCAAAGGAGAAGAAGTCAGCCTCCTTAGCGATCTCGTCAGCTGTTAGCGCTGCACGTGGTACCTCAATCATCGTACCTACGTGGTAGTCGATACGATCACCCTGCTCCTTAAAGAGAGTCTCAGCAGTCTCACGGATTACACTTGCTTGCTGCTTAAACTCCTCGACGACACCAACGAGTGGCACCATAATCTCAGGATGCGTCTCGACGCCCTCCTTCTTGAGCTCGAGGCAAGCACCTAGGATAGCACGAGTCTGCATCTCGGTGATCTCTGGATAGGTATTACCTAGACGGCAGCCACGGTGTCCGAGCATAGGGTTCAGCTCGTGGAGCTGCTCCACACGATCGTGTACGACCTTAGGCTCGACGCCCATAGCCTTCGCCAGCTCTACCTGACCAGCCTCCGTCTGAGGCACGAACTCATGAAGCGGGGGATCTAGTAGGCGCACGGTGACGGGAAGCCCCTTCATAGCACGGAAGATACCCTTAAAGTCCTCAGTCTGGATCGGGAGAAGCTTTGCCAAAGCCTTACGACGACCCTCTGTGTCTGTCGCGAGGATCATCTCACGCATTGCCTTGATCTTGTTGTCCTCAAAGAACATGTGCTCCGTACGGCAGAGTCCGATACCGACAGCACCAAAGTTACGTGCCGTAGCAGCATCGTGAGGCGTATCAGCGTTGGTACGTACAGCGAGCTTAGAGTGCTTGTCGGCTAGCTCCATTAGCTGACGGAAGTCAGCATCCATCTCAGCAGCGATGGTCTCGACCTGTCCCTCGTAGATCTCACCCGTAGAGCCATTGATCGAGATGAAGTCACCCTCGTGGAGGACCTTATCATCGACGGTTACGGTGCGAGCCTTATAGTCGACAATGAGGCCACCAGCACCCGTGATACAGCACTTACCCATACCGCGAGCCACGACAGCTGCATGTGAGGTCATACCACCACGTGCCGTGAGGATACCCTGTGCCACGCTCATACCAGCGAGATCCTCAGGCGAGGTCTCGATGCGTACCATGATCACCTCCTTGCCCTGCTCGTGCCAGCTAGCAGCGTCATCAGCAAAGAATACGATCTGTCCCGTAGCTGCACCTGGAGAGGCGGGGAGACCCTTGCTCAGCACCTTAGCAGACTGTAGCGCCTTCTTGTCAAAGACTGGGTGCAGTAGCTCATCGAGCTTAGCAGGCTCGACGCGTAGCAGTGCCTCCTCCTCGGAGATCTGCTTATCACGGAGTAGATCCATAGCGATCTTGACCATCGCCTGACCTGTACGCTTACCATTACGTGTTTGGAGGAGCCAGAGCTTGCCCTCCTGTACGGTAAACTCAAGATCCTGCATATCGTGGTAGTGCTCCTCGAGCTTGTGCTGTATAGCATCTAGCTCAGCATAAATCTCGGGGAAGGTCTCCTCCATAGAGGGATACTGAGCCTTACGAGTTGCCTCGTCGATACCAGCACGCTCAGCCCAGCGACGTGAGCCTTCTATTGTAATCTCTTGAGGCGTGCGGATACCAGCGACGACATCCTCACCCTGTGCATTGACTAGGTACTCACCGTTGAAGAGGTTCTCGCCAGTAGCTGAGTCACGAGTGAAAGCCACACCCGTAGCGGAGGTGTCACCCATATTACCGAAGACCATCGCCTGGACGTTTACGGCAGTACCCCAATCATCGGGTATACCCTCCATCTTACGGTAGAGGATTGCACGGTCATTCATCCATGAGCCAAAGACCGCCATAATAGCGCCCCATAGCTGCTCGTATGGATCAGTGGGGAAGTCGTGTCCCGTAGCCTTCATAACGGCAGCCTTGAAGCGCTTGACGAGATCCTTGAGGTGATCTGTCGTGAGCTCGTTGTCGAGCTTGACGCCAGCCTCCTTCTTGACCTCCTCGATGATTGCCTCAAAGGGGTCAATGTCGTCCTTATTGACAGGCTTCATACCGAGTACGACATCGCCATACATCTGCACGAAGCGGCGATAAGAGTCCCAAGCGAAGCGCTCGTTACCACTCTTGCGAGCCAAGCCATCGACGACCGTATCGTTGAGACCAAGGTTGAGGATCGTGTCCATCATACCAGGCATAGAGGCTCTACTGCCCGAGCGGACAGAGACGAGAAGAGGATTCTCTACATCGCCAAACTTAAAGCCCATGATATTCTCGATATGCTTGACGGCAGCCATCAAGTCATCTTTGAGGTCAGCGACAACCGCCTCACGGCCACGCTCATAATATTCTGTACATACCTCAGTCGAGATAGTAAATCCAGGAGGCACTGGCACACCTATACGGTTCATCTCCGCAAGGTTAGCACCCTTACCACCAAGTAGATCTCTCATCTGAGCATTTCCCTCGGCACTTCCATTGCCAAAGGTGTAGATTCTCTTCTTGTTCTTCATTTGGGGGAAATTATATTTGGTATTCTGTTCGTAATTAAGTAAGTGATTGAGCTGAGCGACCGCCACCACCGTGATAGTCACCCTCGATATCGTCGTCTCACACGACCTGCCAGACTGACCGCCTCTAGTAGCGTATGCCTGCAGGCGCAGAGTAGACTCGCTAGACTCCTGAACCTCTCATAAGTCTATGAGACAACAATACGGTGCAAAGATAGTAAAAATCTTCTTGCCCACGACATATTCCCGACTGCGCAGTGCTACATTGTGGTGCCAGACAAAGACTCCTTCCTCCCCTCCCCACACAAGAAAAAAGGTTGCTAAAACAAGCGTCTTAGCAACCTCAAAAAAAACGTTATAAACAAAACTGATCAAATAAAATGCCGCTAGAACATGGAGTAAAGAAAGAACTAGCGAACCTTGGGGTGACCAGTGGGATTCGAACCCACGACCCTCAGAACCACAATCTGATGCTCTAACCAGCTGAGCTATGATCACCATCGCAGCAACCGCACTAAAAGTAGCCACCTCGCTACTCCTGGGAGATACTTCCCTTCACGTTTGCTGGTGCAAAGGTACACATTCTTTTTGGATCTCACAATACCCCACCCTCTGTGGCATTACATGCTTCACTTGAAGGGAAGAGAGAGTCTTGAGTTTTCTCCATATATATTAGTGTAGAGACGGACAGCTTCGTCCGCCTCTACGCGAATCGCCTTCTTACTCATCAGAGACTAGTAACCCTCTCAGACGATTACTTAGCTCTCCAGAGTCTTCGCTTTACTCCTTTTGAGGCAAGGGGCTTTGGCGACGCTAATTGAGTCGGGAGCTGCAGACGTGCTTGCGCCTCTTCCTCTGCGAGATCAGACTTGCAGATGAACTGCATCATACAGGCGTTGCCATCCTCATACGCCTGCATGAATAGGTGGCATAGGTCTCCCTGTGCGTTGTAGACTTGGATGTAGTTGCCCGTGGTGATGCTGTAATTACGGTCAAATCCATTCTTGCTTAGATAGTTACGCACATCATCAGAGGTTAGCTCACGTAGCGTGCGGATACCTGTCACCTCAGAGTTGATGAAAGCAGGTCCAGCCTCTGACTCATTGCAATAAATGACCCACGCAAGATTGCTCTTGTCTACCTTATCGCTCTTTGTGTTAAAGCAGAGATTTGTTTCGTAAGACTCTTCTTGGCTAAAGTCTCTGAAGCCGATACGCTCTTCGAAGGCCTTGATCGCATCCACATCATGCTTAGCAAAGATCTCCAAGGAGGGGAAGTCTAGCACATCCGGGATGAGCGGGTGCTGTGCCTCGACAGTGGCTATGCGGCTAAACTGGATGTACATATTGGACTTTAGGTCCTTGTTACGCTGGTCGTACATAAGGACGGACAGACTAGGATCACTGTCATGGATTGCATAAAGTCCAGGCGTCGTCTTGCCTAGTACATCCAGCCCTACGGAGCGCTCCTCTATGTGGCTAAAGCCCAGCTGACGTAGCATCTCCCTCGTCTTGGGGCAGTCACTGACTGTCTCCGTGCTATAGGCGACGACGATCTTCGAACCGTCTCCCAGCTCTAGGCCGTATATCGCACCCGTGATGGTACTAAGATTCGTATTTACGAAGCCCTTGTAGACGATGGTCTCTGAGTAAAAGATAGGACGTGACTCACGCCCGAGGCTCTTTTCGTGGTTTAAGATATCCTCATCAGAGACATTTCCCGAGTCATCGTAAGTGACATCAAACTTAATCAGCGGTAACTGCTGCGGAGCGTCGTTTTTGTTGGGCACGACCGTCACTGGAACAGAGGTCGTACTAGATCCGACTTGAACGGAGATGGTGGCAGAGCCAACCTTGATGGCGGTCACGCACCCCTTGGCATCGACAGTTGCGATGTCTGTTGCGCTACTCGTGAATGACACCTCGAGCCCACGGGCACTCTCACCGACCGAGACGGATAGTGCTTGCATCTCCCCCACCTCTAGGGTCAATTCAGATGGAGCCACCGCTATACAGACGGGCTCATTGCAACTGTCAGAATCACAAGCTCCGAAAGCGAAGCTTAGTAAAATCAGCAGCGGAATAATGCGTAGATTCTTTTTCATAGTACTTCTATAACTGGTTAAACTATTTAGTAGCGAGAAGGTAAGAGGTAAATCCTGCTCCGATCTCGATGTAGGCAAATATAAGACAATATATCTGACTAGGCAAGAGTCTTCACGCCACAAAGCGACAAACCTTGCGACCAGTCTTGTGTATCGAAATACTTAAATGTTATGAGTCTGCTCTCACTTCACTTAACGACGCTCTCGTTGGAGTCCTTGTTTTGGAGCGTGCGGTCGATGAGCTGGAGCTGCTTACCGAAGTTCAGTCGCCAAGAGACCCCGACAGTCACCATATTGCGGTTGTCTAGGATGTAAACGTGGCTCGTACTAGGTATGACGGGCGAGAGAGACTCGCTACGATACTCGGCACCACGTGGCGTAAAGGGGAAGATACAGCTCGCATAGAAGTTCCAGTCGCGATACTTGTAGAGGAGCATCAGGCGGGAGGAGTTTTCGCCCAGAGACTTCGTATGCCCCGAAAGCGTCCACTGCGGATGGAGATAGGCATAGCCGAGCGTCCACCCCTTGTAGCTCATCATCACGCTGGCATCCCAGTACAGGCTGTTGAGCTTGTAGGCGGCGACACCCGTATGCGTGCGAAACAGATCGTAGCGCACGGTGCCTTGCAGCGTCAGGAAGTTCCACAAGTTGTTTAGCCCGCCCTGCCAAGAGATACTATACTGACGATTGTAGCGTCCATTCATAGCACGGTTGAGGAAATAACCGCCCGCCGCATCGTAGGTCGCATCCCAGAGGATAGGCGACCACGTGTTGTTTATCGAGAAGTCTACATTGCTTGTGAAGATGTTCGTCTGGTAGTACACACCGAGGCGGTTGTAGAGCGACTGAGCCGCCTTAAGATCTGGATTGCCACTCGTCACCATCAGATCGTCCACACGCTGTCGCACCCGTGAGAGCATACTCAGCGAGGGGAGCGTCGGCA
>OHTB01001093.1_pt1 | contig 12846 bp, 8 predicted proteins | sample 1578771 | NCBI WGS metagenome assembly OHTB01 (sample SAMEA3879516, study PRJEB24766) | human gut metagenome | biome: human-associated habitat; feature: feces | place: USA | collected 1985/1987 | reverse complement strand
GAAGTAGGTATTCTCAGAAGTTTGTTGTATCTTTGCACTACCAAAGCATGAGAGACATCCTATTTGGTGTCCCAAGGCGGTGGTAACATCATAGATAATCTTAATACTCAAACTAAAAACCAATAGAATTATGGCACACGTAATCACTGACAGCTGTGTAGCTTGTGGCACTTGCATCGATGAGTGTCCCGTAGGCGCAATCTCTGAGGGCGATATCTACTCAATCGACCCTGATACTTGCATCGATTGCGGCGCATGCGCTGCTGCTTGCCCTTCAGGCGCTATCGAGGGCTAAGACACACACGGAGACGCAGGCCTTAAGAGCTGAGCCTTCTCCACACCCTCTAGCTCGTGGCCGTCACACACGGTCGCTACACACTTAACTAGACAAAAGCCGTCCCCTATCTAGTGTTTATTCACACTGGATGGGGGACGGTTCGCATATAGCCCCGCACCTGCGCACACCCCTCTGAGAAATGTACCATTTGATTTTTGAGGCGCTGTACAGACGCTAAATTCCTCCGGAGGAAATCGAAAATAGCCACGTGAGAATTCGTAATTTCCTCCGTGGCTAAGCAAGAAAGTGCGAAGACATCCTTTCCACATCGAATAAAGCCTTAGGTCAGTAGCTTGTAGAAGACACTTTTACCAGACAGCAAAGATTAGTATCTTTGCATAAGATAAGAAGAGTGGGCATCTGAAGCCTGAGACGCAAGTCAGTGGTGGCCGATGCAGAGGAGCTACTCTTCGAATAGATACACACGACATCATGAACGCTAGCGACTACCCTATACTCTCGCAGATTGACACACCTCATCAGTTACGTCAGCTCCCCCTCTCTCAGCTCCCAGAGCTGTGCCGGGAATTGCGTCGCTATGAGCTGGAGGTGCTCTCACATGTGCCAGGTCACCTGGGCTCTAGTCTAGGTGCGGTAGAGCTCACGGTAGCTCTACACTACGTCTGTCGCACGCCCTACGATCGAATTGTCTGGGATGTGGGGCATCAAGCTTATGGGCATAAGATTTTGACAGGGAGACGGGATCGTTTTGGGACGCTACGCCAGTGGGGTGGACTCTCGGGTTTTCCGTTACCTAGTGAGAGTGAGTACGATACCTTCCCCGCGGGTCATGCCTCGAACTCTATCTCCGCAGCGCTTGGTATGGCGATCGCAGCCAAACTCAAGCAGGAGGAGCGTCACGTCGTGGCAGTGATCGGTGATGGGTCGATGACGGGTGGACTAGCCTTCGAGGGGCTAAACAATGTAAGCTCTTACCCCAACGATCTGCTGGTGGTGGTCAATGACAACAACATGTCGATCGATGCCAATGTGGGCGGACTAAACAAGTATCTCGTCGATCTCAACACCAGCCACGCCTACAACACGATCCGCTACGACCTCTACCGGGGCTTGCGACAGATGAATCTGATGAATGATCGTCGCAAGAAAAACATCCAGCGGATCAACAACAGTGTCAAGTCGCTCTTGACGCAAAACCACTCCTCCTTCTTTGACGGTCTAGGGATTCGTTACTTTGGTCCTGTCGATGGACATGACGTAGAGCATCTCGTGGAAACACTTCGTCGTATCCTTCCGATGCGGGGTCCGAAGATCCTACACCTCAGGACGATCAAGGGCAAAGGGTACAAACCAGCAGAGGAGAACGCAACCGTATGGCACGCCCCTGGATGCTTTGACGTTAAGACGGGAGAGCGCATCAAGAGCGAGCGAGGAGCGCACCCACCGAAGTTTCAAGAGGTCTTTGGGACGACGGTCACCGAGCTGGCTGCCGAAGACAAGCGGATTGTGGGAATAACGCCAGCTATGCCGTCGGGCAGTTCGCTGAATGTGATGATGCAAGCTTTCCCTGAACGGAGCTACGACGTAGGCATTGCGGAGGCGCATGCGGTTACCTTTAGCGCTGGGATGGCGCGTGAGGGGATGATCCCGTTTTGTGTCATCTACTCCTCCTTCCTACAGCGCGCTTACGATCAACTTATCCACGACGTCGCCTTGCCAGGCTATCATGTAGTTATCTGTATAGACCGCGCGGGCTTGGTTGGTCAAGATGGAGCGACGCATCAGGGGGCTTTCGACTTAGCTTACCTCTGTACTATCCCGAATATGACGGTCGCAGCTCCGATGAATGAGCACTACCTGCGTCACCTGATGCGTACTGCTTACGAGGGGCAGGAGGGGCCAATGGCGATCCGCTACCCGCGTGGTGAGGGGTCGCTGGTCGACTGGCACTGTCCTGCGGAGCTTCTCCCGATAGGTAAGGGACGCGTCCTGCATGAAGGCGGACGCATCGCATTGCTCTCTATCGGCACCATCGGTGTGACCGCTGAGGAGGTGCGCGAGCGTCTGCTCGCCGCCATCGACGAATATATGGAAGAGTGACTCTCTTCCCCACAACGTAAATCACCCCACAAGGAGGAAACAGATATGAAAGTCATTTTAACGCAGGATGTGAGAGGTCAGGGCAAAAAGGGCCAGCTCATCGACGCAGCCGAGGGCTATGCAAGAAACTTCCTGCTGCCCCGCAAGCTCGCCGTGCTCGCCACGGCTGACGCCATCAACACCATGAACCTGAAGGAAAAGGCCCGCCGCGCCGAGGAGGCCGCGAACCGTCAGGCCGCCGTCGAAATGGGCGGCAAGCTCAAGAACGTGACCGTCAAGCTCACGGCCAAGGGCGGCAAGGAGGGCAAGCTCTTCGGTGCTATCACGAGCAAGGAAATTTCCGAGGGCCTTGCGAGCCAGTTCCAGCTCGACGTGCCCAAGCAGAAGATCGTGCTCGACGAGCCCATCAAGGCCTTCGGCACCTACGAGGTCAAGGCCAAGCTCGGCTACGAAGTGAGCGCCAGGTTCTCCGTCAGCGTGAGCGAGGAGTAAGGCGCAAGATTACGCAATTAAGGAGGTCTTCTCGTGGAAGATATCTTCTACCGGCAGATGCCTCATTCGCTCGAGGCCGAGCAGTCCGTGCTCGGCTCGATGCTCATCGACGCAAACTGCGTCAAGGACGTGATGGAGCAGCTCCGTCCCGATGATTTCTACTTAAAGCAAAACCGCGAGATCTTCGAGACGATCTACTCCATGTTCGTCTACTCCAAGCCCATCGACGGCGTGACCGTCGCGGGCGAGATGGAGAAAAACGGCACCTATGAGGAAAGCACGACGCGCCCGTACCTCGCCCAACTGATGGACGTGACGCCCACGAGCGCAAACGTGATGGAATACGTCGGCATCGTACGCGACAAGGCGCTGCTGCGCGCGCTCTATACCGTGGCGGGGGAAATTTCCACCATGGTGCAGGACGGCACAGGCGGAGCTGCCAGCGTGCTCGACGCGGCGGAGCAGAAAATTTACGCCGTGCGCCGCGGGCGCAGCGCGCAGAGCATGGCAAGCATCGGGGTTGTTTTGCAGGGCGTTCTCGACCATTTGAGCGAGCTGAGCGCCAACGGCGGCAAAACGCTGCCCGGCCTCCCCACGGGCTTTGGCGTACTGGACGACAAGATGAATGGTCTCAACAGATCGGACCTTGTGCTGCTGGCCGCACGTCCCGGTATGGGTAAAACGAGTATGGCGCTGAACCTTGCGCTGAATGTCGCGCGCTCAAGCGGGCAGGCCGTGGCCATGTTCTCGCTCGAAATGTCGCGCGAGCAGCTCGTGACGCGTATCTTATCGAATCAGGCGACGGTCGAGAACCAGCGTCTCGTGACGGGCAACCTGCGTGAGCAGGACTGGGTCAACATCGCAAACGCCGCATCTGTCCTCTCGGGGCTTGACATTCTCATTGACGACAATCCGCTGCTCACCGTTGCGGACATGAACGCCAAGTGCCGCCGTATCGACAATTTAGGTTTGGTAGTCATCGACTACTTGCAATTGATGGCGTCCTCCGGCACGAAGGGCTACAGCGGCGAGAGCCGCCAGCAGGTGGTCAGCGATATTTCCCGTATGCTCAAGATCATGGCAAAGGAGCTTCAGGTTCCCGTGCTGTGTCTTTCCCAGCTCTCGCGTGCGAACGAAAAGCGCGAGGATAAGCGCCCCATGCTCTCCGACCTTCGTGAATCGGGTGCCATCGAGCAGGACGCGGATATCGTCATGTTCCTGTACCGCGACGATTATTACAACGAGGACTCGGAAAAGCGCAACATCGCCGAGTGCATCATCGCCAAGAACCGCCACGGCGAAACCGGCAAGGTCGAGCTCGCCTGGTCGCCGCAGTATACGACGTTCTCGTCGCTCGACTACCGGCATGAAGAGGACTGAGCTGCCGCGCGCGGAAGCACTCTGCGCGCGCTATCTCGACAAGAACCGGCCCGTGCTCGCCGCCGTGTCCGGTGGTTTGGACTCGATGTGTTTACTGCATTTTCTGCGCGGGGAGGGGTATGACGTCTCCTGTGCGCACTTCAACCACCAGCTTCGTGGCGAAGAGGCTGCGCGTGACGAAGACTTTGTCCGCGCGTGGTGCGAAAAAGAGGACATTCCATTCTATCTGGGCACCGGTGACGTGCGTGCCCACGCGCGCGCAACCGGCAAATCGGAAGAGGAAGCTGCGCGCGACCTGCGCTACGCCTTTCTCCGTGAAACAGCGCAAATGCTCGGCGCCCAGATCGCGCTGGCACACCATGCGGACGACAACGCGGAAACGGTGCTCTTAAACTTCGTCCGCGGGACGGATCTGCGCGGCCTGTGTGGTATGCGGCCCAAGCAGGGCGACATTGTCCGCCCGTTTTTGGAGCAGACTCGAGAAGAGCTCGTCACCTATGCGCGCGCTCACAACATCCCGCATGTCGAGGATCACACGAACGTGGACCCGAACGCCGCCGCACGGAACTACCTGCGGCTTGAAATTCTGCCGCGGCTCAGGGAGCTCAATCCCCGCGCGCCTCAGCATATCGCCACAACGGCGCGTTCATTGACTGCGCTCGACGATGCGCTTGAGCAGGCGGCGGAAGCCGCACTTTCCCATACAAAAGCGCAGGACGGCGGTATTTCGCTGTCGCTGGACTGCTTTCTTGCCGCCGATGAAGTCGTGCAGCCACGTATCCTGCTGCACTTGGCCGACACGCTCGGCCTCGGGCGCAAGGACATCGGGCGCAAGCAGCTCGACGCGATCTGCGCCCTTGCACAGAGAGGCGGCAGCGCCGAGCGGCGCTATACGCTGCCGCAGAGCGCGACTGTCCGCATCGCGGACGGCGCGCTGACGATGGCGTTCTCCCCCGCCGCGCTGCCAAAGGCGGCGCTTGTGGAAAACGTTCCCCTCCCATGGGGCAATTTCGAGCTGACGCTGCTGCATAAGCCCGACGGCGAGGGCATTGCGCTCCGCGTGCCGGAAGACGGTGAGATCATCACCGTCGCCCCGTGCGACCTGAACGCGCGCTTAATGCTTCAAGGCGCGAACGGCGCGCGCAGCGTCAAGCGGCTGTGCGTCGACCGAAAACTCTCCCTCACCGAGCGCGACGCGCTCCCCGCCCTTTATGTGGGCGGCCGGCTTGCCGCCGTGTGGCGGCTGGGGACGGACGTTACTTTCCTGCCGAAAGGCGGGAACATGGCGTGCTTCGTGCGCGTCGTCCCCCGATAACGCCAATTTGTGCGACCTGCGGCGGAACGCCGCATCAGATACAACAAATACGAATAAAAAGAAAGTGGAGAAAAAAGCTATGGCTAAGAGCAATATGGATCAGGACATCCTGAAGGTACTGTATTCCGAGGAGCAGCTCAAAACGCGCGTGCAGGAGATGGGCGACGAGCTCTACGAGCGCCTCAAGGGCAAAAATCCCCTGTTTCTCGGCGTGCTGAAGGGCTCCTTCATCTTCATGGCCGACATCGTGCGCGCCTGCCAGCTCAAGAGCGACATTGAATTCATCGCCGTCTCGTCCTATCAGAACGCGACGACCTCGTCCGGCGTCGTGCAGATCACGCGCGATCTCCAGCAGGACATCACGGGCCGCGATATCGTCGTCATCGAGGACATTCTCGACTCCGGCAACACGCTCTACTTCCTCAAGAATTACTTTATGACCAAGGGCGCTTCCAGCGTGACCGTCGTGACGCTGCTCGACAAGCCCGCCCGCCGCACCAAGCCCATCGCCGCCGACCTCGCAGGCTTCGAAGTGCCCGACGAATTCGTCGTCGGCTACGGCCTCGACTACGCCCAGAAGTACCGCAATATGCCGTACATCGGCGTGCTCAAGCCCGAGGTTTATTCTGAAAATTGATCTTTCTGGCTCCTCAAAAAGCCTCGCAGAGTTTCGTGCCGCGCACGGCACGAAATCAATTCAAATCTGTTTTCTGCCGCGACATGTGCGTGGCAGAAAACACCTTGCGCGGAGTGTTGTGTCGAATTGTTCGCTTTCAGCGGACAACCGAGGCACAAAACGCAGCGAATCTTTCTCAAAAAAAGAGGCCTTGCCTCTTTTTTTGAATCAGCAAGGAGGAACACCCATTGACTCAACAGACCAAGCGTCCCAATCTTTTGCCGTATCTGCTGGTGCTGCTGGTGCTCGTCGGCGTCTACGGCTTTATGAACAAGCCGGTGGAGGCCGAACCGTCGTATGCCGAGGTACGCGAGCTGTTCGAATCCGAGCAGGTCTCGGCCTTCACGGTGACGGACACCACGCTGCGCATGAAGCTGCGCGAGCCCATCGACGGCAAAACGGAGCTCAAAAAGGACCTTTTCAGCGTGACGCTCTTCTATGACGACTTAGGCGAGCTCATCGAGCAGCAGAAGGCCGACGGCATCATCGAGGACTACGACTTCACCGCCGACCACTCGATCAACTATGTCGCGATGTTCGCGCCTTATATTTTAGCGGTGCTCGGCATTTTCGCCATCTGGTACTTCCTCTCCGTCCGCTCCGCGGGCGGAGGCGGCGGCGACCGCATGGCAAAATTCGGCACGGCGTCGTTCAAGACCGGCGGAGACAACAAGCGCCCCACGACGTTCTCTGACGTCGCCGGTGCGGATGAGGAAAAAGAGGAATTGCAGGAGATCGTTGACTTTTTGAAAGCGCCGGGCAAGTTCATCGACCTCGGCGCGCGCATCCCCAAGGGCGTGCTGCTTGTCGGCCCTCCGGGCACGGGCAAGACGCTGCTGGCCCGCGCGGTCGCGGGCGAGGCAGGCGTGCAGTTTTTGTCGATCTCCGGCTCTGATTTTGTCGAAATGTATGTCGGCGTCGGCGCGTCCCGTGTGCGCGATTTGTTTGAGCAGGCCAAAAAGAATTCCCCGGCTATCATCTTCATTGATGAGATCGACGCGGTCGGCCGCCAGCGCGGCAGCGGTCTCGGCGGCGGTCACGACGAGCGCGAGCAGACGCTCAACCAGCTGCTCGTCGAGATGGACGGCTTTACGAATAACGAGGGCGTCATCGTCATGGCGGCGACGAACCGCGCCGACATCCTCGACCCCGCGCTGCTGCGCCCGGGTCGCTTCGACCGTCAGGTCTACGTGGGGCTTCCCGACATCCGCGGCCGCGAGGAGATCCTGAAGATCCACGTCAAGAATAAGCCCCTTGCCGAGGATGTGGACCTCTCCACCGTCGCCAAGGGAACGCCCGGCTTCACGGGCGCGGACCTCGAGAACCTCTCGAACGAGGCGGCGCTGCTCGCCGCGCGCCGCGGCAGCAAGCTCATCACGATGTCCGACTTCTCCGAGGCGGAGATCAAGGTCATCGCAGGTCCCGAGAAGAAGAGCCGCGTCGTCAGCGAGCACGAGCGCAAGCTGACCGCCTATCACGAGGCCGGTCACGCCATCGTGATGCACGCACTGCCGACGCACGATCCCGTGCACCAGATCACGATCGTTCCGCGCGGCGGCGCGGGCGGCATGACGATCTCGCTGCCCACGGAGGACCGCTCGTACCAGTCCAAGCGCTATATGGAAGAACAGATCGTCTCGCTGCTCGGCGGACGCGTGGCGGAAAAGCTGATGCTCGGCGACATTTCGACCGGCGCGTCGAACGACATTCAGCGCGCCTCGCAGATCGCGCGCAAGATGGTCTCGGTGTACGGCATGAGCGACAGGCTTGGCTCGATCTCGTTTGAATCCGGCCACGATGAAATTTTCATCGGCCGCTCGATGGCGCAGGCCAAGCCGTATTCCGAGCAGGTCGCCGCACAGATCGACGAGGAGGTCAAGTCCATCGTCGACGCGGCCTACGAGCGCTGCGAGGACATCCTCTCGCGCGATCAGAAGCACCTCATCGCCGTGGCGGAATTCCTGCTTGCGCACGAGACGATGAGCGCTGAGGAATTCGAGGCCGTCTTCACCGACGAAGCCGCCGGCCATGACAAAATCTAATCCTACCATGAATAAAATATCTCATCAGCAAGCCGCTGGTGAGATATTTTTTCACATTTTCGCAAGAATTCCTGCATTTTTCAGTGCTTCTCCCCTTGCCAATTCGGTTTCTTCTGCTATAATGGGGCATTAGTCATTCCATTTACATGAAAGAAAAGAGGGAATCGAACATGAAAAAAAGCAGTAGTTTCAGCGGTTCGCTCGGCTTTGTGCTGGCTGCGGCGGGCAGCGCGGTGGGCGTCGGCAATATCTGGCGCTTCCCCTATCTCTGTGCCAAGGACGGCGGCGGACTGTTCCTGCTCGTCTATCTCGTGCTGGTGCTGACATTCGGCTTCACCCTGCTGACGACTGACGTAGCCATTGGCCGCCGCACGAAGCAGAACGCCCTCAATGCCTTTGCAACGCTCAACAAGAAGTGGAAGTTTTTGGGTTACCTCACCTTCCTCGTCCCCACGCTCATCATGACGTATTACTCCGTCATCGGCGGCTGGATCACGAAGTATTTTACCCTCTACCTCGTCTCAAGCGGCGATGCCGCCGCGCAGGACGGGTTCTTCACCTCGTTCATCACCTCCCCCGTCTCGCCCATCGTCTTCATGCTGATCTTTTTGGCGCTGACGGCGTGGGTCGTGTACTGCGGCGTGGAAAAGGGCATTGAAAAATACTCCCGCTACATCATGCCGGGTCTGCTCCTTCTCATCATCGGCATCGCCATCTTCTCGCTCACGCTCTCTTACACCGACGAGAGCGGCATGACGCGCACGGGTATCGAAGGATTGCTCGTCTACATTAAGCCCGACTTCACGGGCCTGACCGTCCAGCGCTTTTTGAACATCGCGCTCGACGCGATGAGTCAGCTCTTCTTCTCGCTCAGTGTCAGCATGGGCATCATGATCACGTACGGCAGCTACGTCAAGGACGACGTCGACCTCAACAAGGCCAACAACCAGATCGAAATTTTCGACACGGGCGTCGCGTTCCTCGCGGGCCTCATGATCATCCCCGCCGTCTATGTCTTCCTCGGCACCGACGGCATGGCCAGCGGCCCGAGCCTGACGTTCATCAGCCTGCCGAAGGTCTTCGCCGCGATGGGCGGCGTGGGCCGCGTCGTGGGCGCGGTGTTCTTCCTCGCGCTCGGCTTCGCCGCGCTGACGAGCTGCGTGTCCGTCATGGAGACGCTTGTCGCCAACTGCATGGAGATTTTCCACAAGTCGCGCAAGGAGATGTGCGCCGCCGTGGGCGTCTATTCGCTCGTGACGGCTGTGCTCATCTGCATGGGCTACAATGTGCTCTACTTTGAGCTTCCGCTGCCCAACGGCTCGACCGCGCAGCTGCTCGACGTGATGGACTACATCAGCAACAGCTTCCTGATGCCGTTTATCAGCCTGCTCACGAGCATTTTGGTCGGCTGGGTCGTGGGTCCGAAATGGATCATTGCCGAGGTCGAGAAAAACGGCGAGCACTTTGGCCGCGCCAAGCTCTACAGCGTGATGATGAAGTATGTCGTCCCTGTCGTCATGCTCATCCTGTTTTTGACCTCCACGGGGCTCGGCAGCCTGATCTTTGGTGGCTGAGGCAACAAGCTATCAAAAAAGGGAATGCTCGCGCGTTCCCTTTTTCTCTTGCTTTTTTGCCTTTTTCTCCGTTCAAAGTACGCAAAATATATTTTTCCGCCGCGTGGTTTTTTGTCAAAAGTGCAAATTTCTTTTTCCCTGCTTGACAAAGCGGGGGCGGGCGATTATAGTAGCATCATTCAATCTCATAGTTCACAAATACCATGACGGGGAAAAATTCGTCCTACAGACGCTTCAGAGAGTTGCCGGTCGCTGCGAGGCAATGCAGAGCGGGATGATGTCACTGGCCCCTGAGTAGCTCCGCTGAGACGATTTTCGTTTAGGCGCAGCCGGATCTCCTCACCGTTACCAACGAGGCGCATTCGCTTGATTTTAAGCCGATGCAGAAAGCGGGCATATTTTATGCCAACAAGAGTGGTACCGCGGAAGTTTTGAGCTTTCGTCTCTTCAAGGGAAGAGACGGAGGCTTTTTTTGTTGCTATGCGAGAGAAAAAAGAGCAGGAGGAACACCCCATGAAACGCATTAAAATTTTTGACACGACCCTGAGAGACGGCGAGCAGTCCCCCGGCTGCAGCATGAATCTGACGGAAAAGATCGAAATGGCCCGCCAGCTTGAAAAGCTGGGCGTCGACGTGATCGAGGCGGGCTTCGCCATCGCGTCTCCGATGGACCACAAGAGCGTGCAGGCCATCGCCGCCGCGGTGACGAACTGCACGGTCGCCTCGCTCGCGCGCTGCGCCAAGGGCGATATCGACGCGGCGTGGGACGCCGTGAAGGAAGCGAACCACCCCCGCATCCACGTCTTCCTTGCGACGAGCGACATCCACATGGAGTACAAGCTCAAGATGACGCGCGAGCAGGTCATCGACCGCATCCGCGAGATGGTCGCCTACGCCAAGAGCTATTGCGATGACATCGAGTTTTCCGCCGAGGACGCCTCCCGCTCCGACTGGGCATTTCTGGCCCATTGCTACTCCACTGCCGTCGCCGCGGGCGCGACGACGCTGAATGTGCCCGACACCGTCGGCTACTCCACGCCGCAGGAGATGTATGACCTCATCACCTACCTGCGTGAAAACATCGAGGGCGTCGAGCATGTCGACATCTCCGTCCACTGCCACAACGACCTCGGCATGGCGGTCGCGAATTCGCTCGAATGCGTCCGCGCGGGCGCGACGCAGGTCGAATGCACGGTCAACGGCATCGGCGAGCGCGCGGGCAACGCGAGCCTTGAAGAGATCGTCATGGCGCTGCGCACGAGAAAGGACTTCTACGACGCCGAGACCGGCGTGAACACCAAGCAGATCTACCGCTCGAGCAAGCTGCTGAGCAACATCACGGGCGTGCCCATCCCGCCGAGCAAGGCCATCGTCGGCGCGAACGCCTTCGCGCACGAGTCGGGCATCCATCAGCACGGCGTCATTGCCAATGCAAGAACGTACGAGATCATGAACTCCACCGACGTCGGCATCCCGCAGAACACGATGGTGCTCGGCAAGCACTCCGGCAAGCACGCGCTGCGTGAAAAGCTCGAATCCATGGGCTACGAATTGAGCGACGAGGAGCTTGAAAGCGTGTTCACCCGCTTCAAGGATCTCGCCGACAAGAAAAAGAACATCACGAGCAGCGACATTGAGGCGCTCGTGCTCCACCGTCAGGCCGCGGTGCAGGGCAGCTGCCAGCTCGTGAGTCATGTGGTCAACACGGGCCACGGCGTGCCGAACATCTCGTGCATCAAGCTCCAGCGCGGCGGCGAGCAGATCGAAGACGTCGCCATCGGCACAGGCCCGCTGGACGCCTCGTTCAAGGCCATCAACCGCATGCTCCAAATGGACGTGAAGCTCGAGAGCTTCAGCCTCAACGCCGTCACGGACGGCGAGGACGCCATCGGCGAGGCCGTGGTCAAGGTCTCCGGCCCCGACGGGCGGTCGTACACCGGCTCGGGTCTCTCGACCGATATCATCGAATCGTCGATCCGCGCCTACGTCAACGGCATCAACAAGATCATGGAATCCGGCAACTGAAAGGAGAAACGCGACATGGGCATGACAATGACGCAAAAAATTCTCGCCAAGCACGCAGGACTTGAGAGCGTGCGCGCGGGCCAGCTCATCCAGGCAAAGCTCGACCTCGTCCTCGGCAACGACATCACGACCCCCGTGGCCATCAACGAGTTTGAGTCCGCGGGCTTTGAAAAGGTCTTCGACAAGAGCCGCATTGCGATGGTGATGGACCACTTCGCACCGAACAAGGACATCAAGTCCGCCACGCAGTGCAAGCAGTGCCGCACCTTTGCCCGCCGCTTCGACATCGACCACTTCTACGATGTCGGCACGATGGGCATCGAGCACGCGCTGCTGCCCGAGCAGGGGCTTGTCGCCCCGGGCGAGGCCGTCATCGGCGCGGACTCGCACACCTGCACCTACGGCGCGCTCGGCGCGTTCTCCACCGGCGTCGGCTCGACCGACATGGGCGCGGCCATGGCCGCGGGCGAGACGTGGTTCAAGGTCCCGTCCGCCATCAAGGTGAATCTCACCGGCAAGCTCCGCCCGTTCGTCTCCGGCAAGGACGTCATCCTGACGCTCATCGGCATGATCGGCGTGGACGGCGCACGCTACCAGTCCATCGAATTTTCCGGCGAGGGCGTCAAGAACCTCACGATTTACGACCGCCTGACGATCTGCAACATGGCCATCGAGGCGGGCGGCAAAAACGGCATCTTCCCCGTCGACGACGTGACGCGCGCCTATGTTGAGGGCCGCGTGGACCGCCCCTGGACAGCGTTCGAGGCCGACCCCGATGCAGAATACGAGCGCGTCATCGACATCGACCTTGGCAAGGTCGACTGCACGGTCGCCTGGCCGCACCTGCCCGAAAACGCGCACAGCGCGCGCGAGGGCAGCGACATCGCCATCGACCAGATCGTCATCGGCTCCTGCACGAACGGACGCATTGAGGACATGGAGGC
>OHTB01001072.1_pt1 | contig 12995 bp, 15 predicted proteins | sample 1578771 | NCBI WGS metagenome assembly OHTB01 (sample SAMEA3879516, study PRJEB24766) | human gut metagenome | biome: human-associated habitat; feature: feces | place: USA | collected 1985/1987 | reverse complement strand
GAAAGGAGAGATTTACATGGCACTGTATGCCGTCTACTACCAGACCGGCGTTTCGTCCCTCGATGGCGAGCCGCTGTGCACCGTTTGCCTCATCACGCAGTCTGAGGCTGCCGCCATTGCCAAAGAGCATGAGCTGACCAAGGCTGGCCTGACTGCATGGTACGACCAGATTCAGTAAGGAGATGACACCCTATGACCAACCAGAACCCGATGACGCTGCCTGTGTACAGCGATCAGGCCATCAGCAGGATGTTCTGCGACTACGTTGATTCCACGAACTGCAAGGAGCGGCACACCGCCGCCGCAGTCCGTGACTACGATGTCTTCGCCGATTACGTCGAGAACGAGACCCGGAGCAGCAACACCGTCCAGAACGCCCTGCTCGAAAAGGCAATGGATTTTGCTGTGGAGTATGAGGAGAGCGGATTCATCGCCGGTTTCCGCTGGGCTGTTATGATGTTCCTTCATGGTGCGCCTGAGCCGCCCGCAGAAGCCCCGGAACGTGCCTCCGAGCCCCCGACAAGGAAACTCCAGCCCGAACCGGCAAAGCCCGCTCCTGCGCCCTCTGCACCGCTTCTGCGTGATGTCGAGGATGACAGGTGCGTTGACAAGCCTGTTGCTGGCTGCATCACCACGAAGCAGATTGCCGAGCTGTTCAGCACAAGCAACTTCAAGGTTGTGCGGCGCATTGATGAGCGCATCATGCCGTACCTTGACAGCGAGACCCGGAAGAACTTCCAGCTCGTGCGCGGCTTCAACTCCCAGCACAAGAAGACGACCTTCTACCGCCTGAACCGCACCGCCTGTGATCTGTACCTCGAAGAAATCTCGAAGTACAAGAAGCTCGTCAACATCGCCGGTGGCTGCGGCGCGATGCAGGAGCTTGTCGCCAAAGTTTTCCCGGCTGATGCACGGAGCCTTCCCCGGTGAGCTGGATTTTTCCAGATATTTTTCAACATAGCTGGAAAAATCGGTTGACAAATTGGAAAATTCCAGCTAGAATAAAGTTACAATCTATCAAACAACAGATTTTTGGAGGAAAAAGTATGCTGAACACCAATAACGCGCCCGCCTTTAACGCCAACGATGAGGCTTGCTTCATCCGGCTCCTCGACAGCCGCGAGCAGCAGCGTCGCCGTGCAGCCCGCCGTCAGCAGGATGCAGACCGCCTTCTGCTCGTACCACGAGAGCACCATCGAAAGCGGCAGCTCGTTCACACCGCAGCCAAAGGCGTCGGCGAGCGCCAGCGCGATCTGGATGGCGCTGTAAGCGTCGTTGCACTGGCCGATGTCCAGGATGCGCGGCAGCCCCGCCACCGTGCCAAGATCTAAGTCATTGAAGCGGAACTTGCCGCAGGCCAGCGTCAGCACCATGGTGTCGGGCGGCGTCTGCTTGACGAATTCCGTGTAGTAGTTCCTGCCGGGGCGCGCGCCGTCGCAGCCGCCGACTAAGAAAAAGTGACGGATCCGGCCGGACTTGACGGCCTCGACCACCTTGTCGGCCACACCCAGCACCGCGCCGCGGGCAAAGCCCGTCGTGACCGTGCTGCCGCCGTTGATGCCAGTGAACGCCTTATCCTCGGCATAGCCGCCCAGTTCCAGCGCCTTTTCGATGACCGGCGTGAAGTCCTTGTCCGCGCCGATATGCTTGAGTTCCGGATATGAGACCGCCGCCGTAGTGAACACGCGGTCGGCATAGCTCGCTTTCGGCGGCATCAGGCAATTCGTGGTGAATAGTACGGGCGCAGGGATGTCGGCAAATTCCTTTTGCTGGTTCTGCCACGCCGTGCCGAAATTGCCCTTGAGATGGGCATACTTTTTAAGGCCCGGGTAGCCGTGCGCGGGCAGCATCTCGCTGTGCGTATAGATGTTGATGCCCTTGCCCTCCGTCTGCTCGAGCAGGCGCTTCAAGTCGTGCAGGTCGTGGCCGGAAACCACGATGAACGGTCCCTTTTCCACCGTCAGCGGCACGGTGGTCGGCTCCGGCGTGCCGTAGGTCTCCGTGTTGGCCTTGTCGAGCAGCGCCATGCAGCGGTAGTTTTTCTCGCCGACCTCCAGCACAAGGGGGAGCAGGTCATCCATGCCCCAGTCCTCGCCGATGGCAAACAATGCCTTGACAAAAAAGCGGTTGACCTCGCCGTCCGTATAGCCCAGCACCATCGCGTGGTAGGCGTACGCCGCCATGCCGCGGATACCGAACAGGATGAGCGACTTGAGACTGCGGATGTCCTCGTCCGCCGTCCAGAGCCGCGAGACATCGTAGTCATTGTTGTGCCCGCAGGGCGACATGCAGGACGCACAGTCCGGCACAAGACGGCTCTTCTCCGCCTTCACGCGTGCAGTCACATCGCGGATGGCCGCCGCGTCAAAGTTCACATTCGTGAGCGTAGTGAAAAGTGCCTCGATGATGAGGCTCCATGTGCCCTCGTTCACGCCGGGGCTGCCGTCCGCAGCGCGGGCAAGGCCGATGAGCGCGCCGGTCAGCTCGTCCTGCAAATTTGCCGTCTCGGCGCTCTTCCCGCACACACCCGCGCTGCCGGTGCAGCCCGTGCAGTGCGCCGCCTGCTCGCACTGAAAACAAAACATCTTGTTGTCCACCGAAAAAATCCTCCTCATTCTGTGGTCTTATCGATCATAGGATGACTCAAATCGTATCCAGTATTCTCCCGTCCGTCGAGATCGTCACGACCTGCCAGGGGATGAATTTACCGCTATTTTGCAGCGCGGTCTTTGCCGCGTGCTCGAGCCCGCCGCAGCACGGGACCTCCATTCGCACGACCGTCACGCTCTTGATGTCATTCTTTGCGATGATCTCGGTCAGCTTCTCGCTGTAATCCACGCTGTCGAGCTTCGGGCAGCCGACGAGCGTAATGTGGCCCTTGATGAATTTCTCGTGGAAGGCCGCGTAGGCGTACGCCGTGCAGTCCGCCGCGATGAGCAGCTTTGCGCCGGAGAAATACGGCGCGTTCACGGGCACGAGCTTGATCTGCACCGGCCACTGGGAGAGCTGGCTCTCCTGCGCAGCAGGAGCCGCCGTTTCAGATGCCGCCTTGTGCGCAAAGGTCTTGAGCTGCATGCCGGGACAGCTGTGGTGCAGTGTCATCCCCTCCTTCTGCATTCTCTTCTGCTTGTTTTCAAGCACCGCCTGCTCGTCGTAGGCCGCGGCCTCGCGCTCGACAAAGGAAATCGCGCCGGTCGGGCAGGTCGGCAGACAGTCGCCCAGGCCGTCGCAGTAGTCGTCGCGCATCAGCTGCGCCTTGCCGTTTACCATGGCGATAGCGCCCTCGTGGCACGCCGCGGCGCAGGCGCCGCAGCCATTGCATTTATTTTGATCGATCTCAATGATTCTCCGTTTCATTGCAATACCTCCTTGCGTTTTCAAGCGTATTATAGTAGAATGCGGCCAGCAAGTCGGTTGAATTTTCAACGAAAGGCGTTTTTTATGAAAGATTTTTTTCCCATTCTCGCCGCCTCGCCGCTCTTTTCCGGCGTCACGGAGGACGAACTTGACGCGATGCTCACCTGCCTTGCGGCGAAGACCGAGCAATTTCTCAAGGACGTGTTTCTCCTTCATCCCGGTGACACGGTCGAGGAGATCGGCATGGTGCTCTCCGGCTGCGCGCTCGTCGTGCAGGAGGATATCTGGGGCAACCGCAACATTCTCTCCCGCACCGCACCGGGGCAGACCTACGCTGCGGCCTTCGCCTGCGCGCCGAGCAGTGTCTCCAACGTGAGCGTCGTGACCGAAACGCCGACGGCGGTGCTGTTTTTGAACGTCAAGCGCCTTTTGACGGTCTGTCCCTCCGCCTGCGCGCACCACAGCCGCATCATCCGAAACCTTCTGAGCGACCTTGCGGGAAAAAACCTGCTGCTCAATGAAAAGCTCACGCACATCGCCCAGCGCACGACGCGCGCCAAGCTCATGTCCTATCTCTCCGCCGAGGCGCAGCGGCACGGCGCGGTCGAGTTTGACATCCCGTTCTCCCGCCAGCAGCTCGCGGACTTTCTCGCCGTTGAGCGCAGCGGATTGTCGCTCGAGCTCGGCAAGATGAAAAAGGAAGGCCTGCTGGACTATCATAAAGAGCACTTTGTGCTGAACATCTGAATGAACACAAGAAAGGAGGAAACGCCGCGTTTCCTCCTTTTTCCTTTAATTCTCCACCGTTGCGATCTGCGAGAGGTCGGCGGCGTACCCCGCCGTGTTTTCGACGTTTACCCCGTTGCCGCGGAACACACAGTTATTGAAATCCAGCGTCTCCGTGCCCTGCATCGCGGCGATGCGCACGGCGGTGCCGTTGTCTTCGTACACGCTGTCGCCATAGTAGCTGCCCGAGCACGTCGCGCCGCCGCGGTTGTCGAGCTACAGCCCCACGTCGTTGCCGCGAAATGTGCAGCCCGTGGCGTTGACCCAGCTGCCGAGGCCGCCGTAAGCGCCGATCTCCCAGTTTTCAAACGTGCAGCGGTGCAGGAACGCTCCCTCGCTCGCCGAAAGGCCGATGCCCGTACCGTCGCCCACAAAGCGGACGTTCGTGATGTTCGAGGGGTGAATGCCGCGCGTCGCAATCGTCACGGTGCCGGTGAACGTCGTGCCGCTCTCGCTGCCGATCAGGTCGCAGCAGAAATTTTTCATCGTCAGACCGCCCTCGTACGTCACCGCAGGCAGCTGTAAAATGCAGACCGACTTTCGATCCGCCTCGTGCGCGAGCGTGTCGAGCAGCGCGTTCAGGTTGTCGATCGTTGCCATCGGATAGTCGTTCTCCGTCAACGTCACGACCAGGATGCGCGTGATTTTGACTGTGTGGCGCAGACGCAGCGTGTCGCCGTTTTTGAGGTAGATCGTCCAGATGACGTCGCCCTCGCCCTCTTTGAGCTGCTCGGTGTGGAAGCTCGGGATAATCACCGTTGCTGAAATAATTCACATCGTATCCGAACTCGGTAAGGAAAACAAAATCGTTGGAAATAAAAGCGAAGAATATCTTGCCGCCGTCCTTGCAGACACGCTTTGCTTCGCTGATACATTTCTGTTTGTCCGCATCATTTTTCAAATGATAAAGCGGGCCGAACAGAAGGACAATATCAAACGACTTATCTGCATATCGAGAGAGGTCAAGGGCATTGCCTTGAACAAGATCGATTTTATCTTCGGGTGTCAGTTTCTTTTTGAATGCGGCAATATTGGCATCGGCAAGTTCAAGAGCCGAGACTTCATAACCCTTACGAGCAAAGTAGAGGCTGTATTCACCTGCACCTGCGCCAATGTCGAGTATCTTGTCGCTATCTTTCAAATATTTTTCTATGTAGTGAACGGTAGTCAAAAATTCAACTCGTGCGGCTTTGGAATGATTGAGCCTTGCATCCTCGTTGAATATATCGTAGGTTCTGTTTACACGTTCACTCTCATTTTCTATTTTTGCAAGTTGTTCAAAGCCTATTTTATTTATACCTCACGCTTTTCTCATATAAATTGATTTGCCATGTAAGACAAATCGCTCATTTTCTTGATAAATCGCTTACCCTCATCGTTTTGAAGCATGAAAGAAACGCCGCCTGCCATACCAAAAAGTTCAAACTGATTCAGCGTTTCCACATCCATTCCGAGGAACATCGTATTCCAAACGCTCAGCAAATCGCCATGTGATACTACAATGATACATTCATCATTACTTGCCATTATCTCGTCAAAAAGAGGTTTTAAGCGATTCCATTCGTCTCGTCTACTCTCAGCATCAGAAAACATCCTGTCATCAATGGTTTTCTCTTGAACCTCAATGTTCTCACGAAGCCACTGAACAGATTTGCCAACGCATTTACCTAAATTGCGCTCTCGAAGTTCCGTTCTAATGTTAGGTGTGATTCCCATATGCTTTGCGACAATTTCAGCGGTGTGCTTTGCTCGCAGAAGATCGGAAGCATACATAACAATTTTGTGACCGGATAACTGCTTCGCTAATTTCTGCCCTATTCTTTCAGCCTGTTCAATGCCTGATTCAGAAAGATCCCAATCTGTCCAAGAACCCACCATACCATTTGTGTGGTGAATTGATTGCGTGTGCTGAATAGTAATAATCTGTTTTATATTGTTATACCTCACTTTCTCTCAAAGTCCATTCTTAATCCGGTGTTTGGTATACCGAGCTTTAGTCCAAAGGCTTGTACTCAGTAACAGATTTGAGATACGCCTCTGGGTTACCATTCAATTAGGATTACTGTCTTACGAGCACACAGCCGAAGGCAGGTGCTTTTTGCTATTCTCTTCCGCCCGACGTTTTCTTCGCGCGCTCCAGTGCGCGCCGCAGCGGCGGGAAGAGCACGAAGACGAGGACCGTATTTGACACGCAGTGGATGACGTCATACGGGATGCCCGAGACCCACCACGAAAACGCCATCTGCCATCCGCCGATGAAAAAATACGGAATGGCGCACAGCGCGCCGAAGCACAGCCCGTGCAGCCCCGCGATGGCCGCCCAGAATGCGCGGCTCTCGCTTCTGCGAAACGGCAGCGCAGCGAGCACGACGATCGGCCAGACGTAAAGATACATCAGGTTCCAAAGCCCCGCGCCGTAGCGCGCGATCTCGAGCAGGGCAAAGCCGAACGCCGGATAGAGCGCCTTCGCCCCGTACACCGCCGTGGCCAAAAGCAGCAGCAGCGTGACGGGATGCACGTTCGGGATAAGGCGCAGGCACTCCTTGCCCGCGACCATCAGCGCGCAGAAAAGCGACAGCTCCGCGATCTCGCGGATGCTGAGTCTTGCGGACTTACCAGCCGACATTCAGCACAAAGTCGTACACATCGCCGTCCGCGACGGGCTGGCTGTCCACGCCGAGCTCGGCAAACGTGCCGTTCACGCTGTAGCCCCACCACTGCTGCTCACTCTCGTCGGCGGTCTCGCCGTCCACAGTCAGCACATAGAGGCCGTACTCGCTCTCTGTGCCCTCGATGAGGTCTTCCTGCTCGAGCGCGCCGCGCAGGTACTCTTCGTCGGTGTGGATGATGAAGGTCGTGTCATCGCCGTTCAGGTGATCGACGTTGATGGTGATCTCCTTACCGCCCTGCTGCGTCTCCCGCTTGTTTGTCTGCCAAATGACGAGCGCGGCAGCCGCCAGCACAAGCACGATGATGAGGGCGATGACGCCTTTGTTGTTTTTCTTCTGCATTTTGCTTTCTCCTTCTCTTGCTGAAAAATGCCGCCTTTGAGCGGCAAAGCGAAGCATTCGATGCCTTTGAACGCTGCGTCGTATTTTACCGCCAAAGCGGCAAAATGTAAAGTCCCAGCCGTCGCGCCGATCCTCCGCCTTTTTTCTGCGCAAAAGGCTTTGCGCATCGCCGCGCGATGCGGTATAATAAATTTTGCGTTCCGCCCGCTTTCGGGCGGACATTGCTGATTCACTTGACCGCGCCGCTTCGGCGCCCGATATACGAAAGGAACATTCTATGGATCTCATTCAGGCCCTTGCTGCCGAGCTCGGCAAAGACCCCCGGCACGTTGAAAACGTCGTGCATCTGCTCGACGAGGGCAACACCATCCCCTTTATCGCCCGCTACCGCAAGGAGCTCCACGGTGCAATGGACGATACCTCTCTGCGCACGCTCGAAGAGCGGCTCCAATACCTCCGCGGGTTGGAGGAACGCCGGGATACGGTGAAAAAGTCCATCGAGGAGCAGGGCAAGCTGACGGAGGAATTGGCCGCCGCCATCGACAGCGCCCAGACCTTGGCAGAGGTGGAGGATCTCTACCGCCCCTACAAGCAAAAGCGCCGCACCCGCGCCACGATGGCGAAGGAAAAGGGCCTTGAACCACTCGCCGCGCTGCTCTTCGCGCAGGAGCGAGACTGCCCGCGGCCCGAGGAGGCCGCGCGCGACTTTGTCGACCCCGAAAAGGGCGTCGAGACGGTCGAGGACGCCCTGCAGGGCGCGAGCGACATCATCGCTGAGCAGATCTCTGACGACGCCGCCATCCGCAAGAGCCTTCGCGCGCTCATTTCCCGTCAGGGCCAGCTTGTGAGCAGGGCCGCGACCGAGGACGACAGCGTCTATCGCCTATACTACGATTTTACGCAGTCTGTCGCCCGCTTGCAGGGGCATCAGGTGCTCGCCATCAACCGCGGTGAAAAAGAAGGCATTTTGAAGGTCTCCATCACGCTCGACCGCGAGCAGGCGCTCCCGCTGCTGCGCCGTGCGGTCGTGAAGCCCGGCTCCGCCGCCATGGAATTCGTCAAGTCCGCCGCCGAGGACGCCTACGACCGTCTCATCTTCCCCTCGCTCGAACGCGAGGTGCGAAATCAGCTCACTGAGCAGGCAGACGAGGGTGCCATCGGCCAGTTTGCGCTCAACTTAAAGCCGCTTTTGATGCAGCCGCCGGTCAAGGGCAAGGTCACGATGGGCCTTGATCCCGGTTACCGCATGGGCTGCAAGGTCGCCGTCGTGGACGGCACAGGTAAGGTGCTCGATACCGCCGTGGTCTACCCGACCTACGGCGAGCGGCAGAAAAATGAAGCCATCGCCGCGCTGGCAACGCTCATCAAAAAGCACGGTGTGGAGCACATCGCCATCGGCAACGGCACGGCCAGCCGCGAGACCGAACAGATGGCCGTCGAGCTCATCCGTCAGGTGAACGAGGGCAGTGCGCACGTGAGCTACATGATCGTCTCTGAGGCGGGCGCGTCCGTGTACTCGGCGAGCAAGCTCGCCGCCGAGGAATTCCCGCAGTACGACGTGAACCTCCGCTCCGCCGTGTCCATCGCGCGGAGATTACAGGACCCGCTTGCCGAGCTCGTGAAGATCGACCCCAAGGCCATCGGCGTGGGGCAGTATCAGCACGACATGCCGCAAAAGCAGCTCGACGAGGCGCTGAACGGCGTGGTCGAGGACTGCGTCAACGCCGTCGGCGTGGATATCAACACGGCGTCGCCGTCACTTTTGCAGCGCGTCGCGGGCCTGAACGGCACAACGGCGAAAAATGTCGTCTCGTACCGCGAGGAGAACGGCGCGTTCACCTCACGCGCGCAGATCAAGAAAGTGCCAAAGCTCGGCCCCAAGGCCTTCCAGCAGTGCGCAGGCTTCCTGCGCGTGCCGGAGAGCAAGAGCGTTCTTGATAACACCGCCGTCCACCCCGAGAGTTATGAGGCCGCCAAGGCGCTCCTTGCCCTCTCGGGTCATACGCTCGCGGACGTGAAGGAGGGGAAGCTCTCCGACCTTCCCGCGCGCATCAAGGCCTACGGCGAGGACAAGGCCGCGGGTGAGATCGGCGTCGGCGTTCCCACGCTGCGCGATATCGTCTCGGAGCTCTTAAAGCCCGGCCGCGACGTGCGCGACGAGCTGCCAAAGCCCATCCTGCGCACCGACGTTCTTGAAATGAAAGACCTAAAGTCCGGCATGGTGTTGACCGGCACGGTGCGCAACGTCATCGACTTCGGCGTGTTCGTGGACATCGGTGTGCATCAGGACGGCCTTGTGCACATCTCGCAGGTGGCGGACAAATTCATCAAGCACCCCTCCGAGGTCGTGTCCGTCGGCGACGTTGTCAAGGTCGTGGTGCTCGAGGTGGACGAGAAGAAAAAGCGCATCAGCCTCTCCATGAAGCAGGCGAAATAAGTTTCGTCCTGCAGTTGACATAAAAACTCCCACGGTTCCGGAACCGTGGGAGTTTTTCCATTTTATCGTACGATGATTTACAGCAAATCAGCCAGCTCCAGCACGAGCTTTTCGCTCTTTTCCCAGCCGAGGCAGGCGTCGGTGATGCTCTTGCCGTAGGTGCCCTCGCTGATCTTCTGGTTGCCGTCCTCGATGTAGCTCTCGATCATCAGGCCCTTGACGAGCGTGTTGATGTCATTCGAGTGGCGCTTGGAGTGCAGGACCTCCTTCGCGATGCGGATCTGCTCCAAATACTGCTTGCCGGAGTTGGCGTGGTTGCAGTCGACGATGCAGGCGGGGTTCTTGATGCCCTTTTCCGCGTACAGCTCGTGCAGCTGCATCAGGTCTTCATAGTGGTAGTTGGGGCGGCTGTCGCCCTTTTCGTTCACATAGCCGCGCATGATGGCGTGGGCATAGGGGTTGCCCGCAGTCTCGACCTCCCAGCCGCGGTAGAGGAACGTGTGGTCGCCCATCGCCGCATAGATGGAGTTCATCATCACGCTCAAGTCGCCGCCCGTGGGGTTCTTCATGCCGACGGGCACATCAATACCGCTCGCGACGAGGCGGTGCTGCTGATTCTCGACCGAGCGCGCGCCGACAGCGACATAGCCCAGAATGTCGGAGAGATAGCGGTAGTTTTCGGGATAGAGCATCTCGTCGGCGCAGGTAAGACCGCTTTCCTCGATCGCGCGAATGTGCATTTTGCGCATGGCGATCAGTCCCTCAATCATGTCCGGCGCTTTTTCCGGATCCGGCTGTGAGGCAATACCCTTATAACCTTCGCCTGTGGTGCGTGGTTTGTTGGTGTAGACACGCGGAATCAGAATCAGCTTGTCCGCAACATCCTCCTGAATGGAAGTGAGGCGGCTGACATAATCGCAGACGGAATCTTCGTTGTCCGCGGAGCAAGGTCCGATGATGACGAGAAAACGGGAATCTGCTCCGGTAATGACGGCGCTGATCGCAGCATCACGCTCTTTTTTTAACGCTTTCAGCTTGTCGGAAAGCGGATAGTTTTGTTTGATTTCGGCCGGTGACGGCAGTTCGTTTAAAAATGTAAAACTCATATGACATTGTGTGGATAAGGAAAAAGACACCGCACACTCCTTTCTGTTTGAATCGTAATTATCTTAGCTGATATTACAATAGATGTCAAATATTTGCATATTTATTCAGAATGGAGTAAACTGTAAAAAAAGCCGTGCCTGGAAGTGGTCCGGATGAAAAAAATGCAGGTATGGAAAGGGAGCAGGAACATGAAGCCATTGGAGATAAAACACCGTGTGATTGGGGGAGGGGAACCGTTGATCTGCGTTCCCGTGGTAGAGCAGGATGCACAGTCGGTGATCCGGGAGATCACGTATCTGAGTCAGAGCACCGCGGATATGATCGAGTGGAGAGTAGATGCATTCCGCGATTTTACAGATTACAATGCAATCCGGAGCGTATTTGAGGCTGTGGCGCCTCTGCTGGGGGAGAAGCTTTTCCTGTATACATTCCGTACCGCGCATCAGGGAGGCATCTGCACGATCTTGCGGCGGAATCCGGCTGTGTCGATCTGGTGGATCTGGAATTCTTTGAGGAAGACCGACCGCTCCATAAGATAAAAAGGCTGCGGGAGATGGGAGTGTCGGTCATTGCCTCACATCACGATTTTGAGCAGACGCCGTCTCCGGAAGTCATGAAGATGCTGCTGGAGAAAATGTGCGCCGGCGGAGCGGATATTGTAAAGCTTGCGGTGATGCCGCAGAATTATAAAGACGTGCTCAATCTGCTGGATGTGACGGCACAGTTTAGAGAGGAGAATCCGGATACGCCGGTGATTACGATGTCCATGGGATCACTCGGCGGCATCAGCAGGATCAGTGGGGAGACGTTCGGCTCCTGCGTCACATTCGGCGCGCACGAAAAGCCGAGTGCGCCGGGACAGTTCGCCATGAAAGAACTCAGACAGATGCTGGATACGATTCATGCCAGCAGCCAGATACAATAGAATTATTAAAAAAAGATAAACACAGGGAGATTGCTTGACGCAGCAATCTCCCTGTGCTATTATAATGTCCCAAATTATGTAACAGTGTTAATAATTAACAAGGTGGTGAAATATGGAAGAATTGTATGCGGGTTTATTTCGGGCGATGAACCGTTTCGGAAAACTGCGGATCGGAGAACTGTTTTCCGATATGACAAAAAGCGACGGCATGATGCTCTGGGCAATTTCACAGTTGAACCAGGAAAAGAATAATGGGAGAGCTACAGTGTCTGAACTGGCAGAGAAGCTTCATACCCAGAATTCTGCTGTGTCAAGGACTTTGAAGAATCTGGAGGATCACGGCTGGATCTGCAGAATGACAGATCCGAAAGACCGGCGCAATACCTGTGTCGCTCTGACGGAGAGTGGGGAGGACATGCAGCAAAATATGACATGCACCATGCAGGAATTTGGCAGGGCAGTCATTTCGCAGATGGATGAACAGGATCTCAAAAAGCTCATAGTATGCCTGGATGAATTATATGACATTGCAGCAGAAGAAATCGAGAAGAGAAGTATGCGAAACAGAAAGGAAGGACAACATGGGAAAGATTTTTAAAAATATGATTCCATACTGGAAACCGCTGATCCTGGTGTTATTGCTGTTGTTTGTGCAGGCGTGGTGCGATCTGTCACTGCCGGCATACACATCGGACATTATTGACGTCGGAATTCAGAATCAGGGAATAAAACACATCCTGCCGGAGGCATTGACACCGGAGGAGTATGAGAAGGCAGAACTTTTGATGACGGATGAAGAGACGGCATCCTGGGAGGAAAGCTATGCGTTAAATGGCAGTGTGTACGAGCGGAATGTGACCGGGGAAGAACGGCTGGAGGAACTGGATGATACGTTTCTCGTACCGCTTCTTATGAATTATCAGATGTCTGCTATGGAGGAAAGTACATTTAAGAAACTGATGGCAGAGCAGATGCATACAGATGAGTCTGCGCTGGACGGAATGACGATCGAGCAGATCGGCGCGTCCATGGGCGTGGAATTAAAAACATTTGAAAAAGAGACGCAGAACGAGGACGGAAATACGACGACAGTCACCTGTGTGGATATGAGAGATCTGCTGCAGGCGATGGTATCCGGCGGCATGCTGGAAAAAGACCAGCTTTTATCAATGCGCGGGGAACTCAACTCGATGCTCGATGCCATGGGCAGTTCGCTTGTCAAATCGATGGGCGTGGCGTACGCGGCAGGCTGTGATGCGGCGGCAGGCGTGGATGTGGAAGCAATTCAGAAGTCTTATCTGTGGAAAGCCGGTTTGAAAATGGTGGGAATGGCTCTGATTATGGGGATTGCCACGGTCTTAGTCGGCTTTAT
>OHTB01001059.1_pt1 | contig 13129 bp, 7 predicted proteins | sample 1578771 | NCBI WGS metagenome assembly OHTB01 (sample SAMEA3879516, study PRJEB24766) | human gut metagenome | biome: human-associated habitat; feature: feces | place: USA | collected 1985/1987 | reverse complement strand
TAGTTTGTTCCATTTCGGGAAATTTATTCACTTTTTCTGCTCCCGGATCATTTCCTTCACCGCTGTCGCCTGGTTCATCACATGCTTGTGCATCGCCGCCGTCAGCATGGTCTTATCCTTCGCGGTAAGCCCCTCCACGATCTGGCTGTGCTCCCGGATCAGCTGGTAGTCCATGCGCGGCTTGTAATAATAGCCCGTGAGGAAGCCCGCAGATTGTTGAGCATGTTCTCCAGCTTGACGTTGCGCGTCGCATGATAGATGATGTCATGAAACCGCACATCCGCCTCCGCAATCCGCTTGACGTCCCCCGTCTTTGTGGATTCCTCGAACTCATGCATGGTATGTCTGAGCTCAGCAAGCTCCTCCTCAGAAATCTGTTCACAGGCGATCGATGCCGCCAGTTCGTCGAGTGCATCCCGGATCTGCAAGACATCCTCCATGTCTTTTTCCGTCATCCGCGCAACTTCCGCACCTTTTCTTGGAATCGTGACCGCCAGTCCCTCCTGCTCGAGCATACGGATCGCCTCACGGATCGGCGTGCGGCTCACCCCAAGCTTTGCTGCCAGCTGCAGCTCCATAAGACGCTCCCCCGGCTTAAGCTCTCCTTTTAAGATCGCTTCCCGCAGTGTGTTAAACACCACATCCCGAAGCGGAAGGTATGCATTCATGTTCAATGTCAGATCCTCTGTCATAAGTACCTCCTTCTGCTTTGTTATCTGTTTCTGCCCGTCTTCTCCTCACCGCGCATTGTTGTATATGCTTGTCAGGTAAACCTGTTTTGCAAGATTTGATTCACGCATTGCCTCGTATGCAGCCACGGCTGTATCCCCGTTGGCAAACAGGCCAAAGACCGTTGGACCGCTTCCGCTCATCATTGCATGGGCTGCACCGTGCTCCATCATATGCTCCTTGATCTCTGCAATGACCGGATAATTGGGAATCGTAACTGTCTCCAGCACATTTCCCATATGACCTGCGATCTGCTCCAGATTCTTCGCCCGGATCGCACCGATCAGCCCATCAATATCCGGATGCACGGTATCCGCATCCAGCTTCAGATTCTCATAGACAAATTTTGTGGAAACCCCGATCTGCGGCTTGGCAATCAGCACCGGACATTTGACCATCGGAGGAAGCGCCGATAATTTTTCACCGATCCCCTCCGCGAGGGCCGCCACCGGTGTCAGTATCTCTCCGATACCTTCCGAAAGTACTGTTCCGCGCATAATGCAGTAGGGAACATCCGCGCCGAGCTTCACACCGCGCGTCATCAGATCCTCCTTAGAAAGCCCCAGATCAAAAATGCGGTTCATTCCATATAATACGGCCGCAGCGTCCGTGCTTCCGCCTGCCATGCCGGCTGCCACCGGAATGTGCTTATGCAGCTTTACATCAATACCGTCCCCAATGTCAAATTCCTCTTTGAGAAGTGCTGCCGCCTTGTATACCAGATTGTTCTCATTTGTCGGCAGAAACGCAAGGTTGGTCGACATCGTAATCCTGCCCGACTGATTGCGGGTAATCTCCAGCCGGTCAAACAGATGAATCGTCTGCATGATCATCCGCACCTCATGGTACCCGTCCGGTCTCTTCCGTACCACATCAAGTCCGAGATTTACTTTTGCCAGTGCTTTTACCGAAATCTCTTTCATAATGCCCCCATGTTTTTTTAATGTATTTATTGCACCGTCCAATAATGCGCCGGTGATTTTATCGTTCCACTCAGAAACAACAATACCAAATTTCATTTCTTCTGCATTCGGAACAGAATTAAAATCGTAATCTGATAAATTGTGATAAGCTGTTGCCATAATAATTATAGAATTAAAAAAATGATGTATTAAGAATAAAAAACAAGGTGGAGGGGAGGGGCAAAAACAAAGAGTGAAAAGTTACTGCGCTTAAGGCTACAGGGCACTTCTCACTCTTCACTCTGTTTGGGGTTATGTTTACTTCTTCAGCAATTTAGCCTGTTCGATGTATTTATCGATGTCCATTGCCTGATATGACTGGAAGTATTTATCTTTAATTTGGGTATATGCTTTGATCGCTTCTTCTGCTTTGCCCTGCTTAATCAGGATTTCACCGGCTTGCAACAGATAAATAGGACTTAACGTATTGCTGTCCGCCTTATCGGCAGCTTTCAGCAATGCAGCAACAGCTTTATCCAATTCATTCTTTTGTGCATAGCAGTTACCGGCAGCAGCAAGAACGGCCGGTCCTACCATTTGGTCTTTTCCGTCAAATTCAGTCAGATATTTGATGGCTTCGTCATATTGTCCTAATTGTGCGTAGCAAAGACCTGCGTATGCTTTAGCTAAATTAGCTGCTTTTGTACCGCTGAATTGTTCCGCCACTTTCAGAAAACCGGTGAAGCCGATACTGTCACCGTTTAATGCTTGGGTAAAGTTGTCTTGTTCAAATAGCTCCTGTCCTTTGAAGAGAGCAGCCTGTGCTTTTTCTTCACGAGGTTCGGCATAAAGGTGTTTGTACATGATAACGCCCGCTACGATAATGATCACAGCAACAACTCCGCCGATAATTGCTTTTTTGTTTTTAATAAGAAATGCTTCCGACTGTGTCAGTGCATCTTCCACATTCATTTGTTCATTGTGGTGCTTTTGTCCTGCCATTTTTATATGATTCTTTTTTGTTATTATTCCAACTTTTGTATTTCGACTCGCAAAAGTAGTTTTTTTATATCTACAAACGAAATTTAGCGGCATCTTTTTTTGTTTTACACCCTAAAACCACGAAAATCTTTCTACTTTTGTAACCAAACTTAATGTGTAAACATGATACTGAAACGTATATCCATATTAAATTATAAAAATCTGGAGCAGGTTGAACTGAATTTTTCTGCTAAGTTGAACTGTTTTTTCGGACAGAATGGCATGGGAAAGACGAACTTGCTCGATGCAGTTTATTTTCTCTCTTTCTGTAAGAGTGCCGGAAATCCGATCGATTCGCAGAATATACGGCACGAACAGGATTTTTTTGTGATTCAAGGATTTTATGAGGCGGCAGACGGCACGCCCGAAGAGATATATTGTGGCATGAAGCGCCGTTCCAAAAAACAATTTAAACGTAATAAGAAAGAATACAGCCGTTTGTCCGATCATATTGGTTTTCTTCCTTTGGTGATGGTTTCGCCTGCCGATTCTGAATTGATAGCCGGAGGGAGCGATGAGCGCCGCCGATTTATGGATGTGGTGATTTCTCAGTATGATAAAGAGTATCTGGATGCGTTGATCCGTTATAATAAAGCGTTGACCCAGCGCAATACATTATTGAAAAGCGAACTTCCGGTAGAAGAAGAATTGTTTCTTGTATGGGAAGAGATGATGGCGCAGGCGGGTGAAGTGGTATATCGTAAACGTGAGGAGTTCATCCGGGAATTTATTCCTATCTTTCAATCTTTTTATTCTTTTATATCACAGGATAAGGAGCAAGTCGGATTATCATATGATTCTCATGCGCGTGACGCTTCTTTGCTTGAAGTATTGAAAGAGAGCCGTGTGCGTGATAAAATAATGGGATATTCTTTGCGGGGTATTCATAAAGACGAGTTGAACATGCTGTTGGGCGAGTTTCCGATAAAAAGAGAAGGTTCGCAAGGGCAGAATAAAACGTATCTTGTAGCGCTTAAATTGGCACAGTTCGATTTTCTGAAACGTACGGGCAGCACGGTTCCACTGTTGTTGCTGGATGATATTTTTGACAAACTGGATGCTTCGCGTGTAGAGCAGATTGTGAAATTGGTGGCCGGGGATAGTTTCGGACAGATTTTCATTACCGATACGAATCGTGAACATCTGGACCGGATTTTGCATAAGGTAGGCAGCGATTATAAAATGTTTCGGGTAGAACAAGGTGAAATAGCGGAAATGAAGGAGACTGAAGTATGAAACGGAACAATGCAGAACAAATAGGAAAACTGATTCAGCAATTTCTTCGTCAGGAAAGTTTGGAGTCGCCTTTGAATGAGCAGCGTTTGCTGGATGCCTGGCCGCAAATACTGGGACCGACCATTGCCTCATACACTCAGAACTTATATATAAAGAATCAAACATTGTATGTACATCTGACCTCAGCCGCCCTTCGTCAGGAATTGATGATGGCGCGTGAAAAGTTAGTCCGTAGCCTGAACCAGAAAGTGGGGGCGACGGTGATCGTTAATATTATATTCAGATAGAGGATTGAAATATTATTCTGTACTGGAATCCTTTTAATAGAAAAGGCTGTGGCAAAGTATTTATCGCTTCACCACAGCCTTTTCAATTTATATTAATCTCTCTCAGTCCGTTTAAATTTATCTTTTGATAAACTTGGCGGTTTTAACTGCATTTCCGAGAGATACTCTTACCAGATAGCAACCGTCTGCCAGATCTGCAACGTCTGTTTTTGAAATAGTTGATGTTCTGATGTATTTTCCGGTAATGTCATAAATGTCGAGTTTATCACCGGCATTCATTCCCTGCACGTATAGTTCTCCTGATTCATAACGAATACTTACAGCTTCTTCGGAAGTGTTTCGTACGGAAGTGATCTTACTGAAAATAACATCGAAAGTATAATCATCATCAATAGTGAAAATGAATTGATTATCAACTAAATCGTCGAACATTGAATCTCCGTCGAATATAAAATCGTTGAGTTCATAGCCTGTTTCCGGGATGAAAGTTAAGGTGATTTTTGTCTCATCCAAGATGGAAGCGACACCGTTTTCATATGCATTGTTTTCGTCATCCGTGATTTGTACAGTACCGTTGCCGGTGATGTTACAGGTGATACTCCGCCTGGCAGTGGCGTCTTGCATAAACTCAACCGTAATGATAGATTCTTTTTCAAGAATAAATGTGTTGCCTTTAATTTCGGTTCCGTTTACTTTAACGCTTTTTAATTGATATCCTTTATCGGGAATCGCTGTAATGGTCAGTGCAGTACTTTCTTCAATTTGATTCTCTCCGGCAACGAGCGGAATGTCTCCGTTCATGACGGTCAGTGTCCCGTTGGCAACTTCTGCCGGCACCGTGACGGTATAGAACACTGCTGCCGGAACGCGGCCATCGGCTAATGTCGGCACAGCTTCTGTAACGGTGCCACTGATTAAACCGCCGTCCGAAGATTTTGTTCCTGTGTATTCAAAGAAAACGGCTTCTTCATCTGTTTTGTCGGTAACTGTCGCTTTATTAAGGAATGCCCCTTCACTGCTACCGTCAATGCTGTTGAAAGTGTACCACGCTGTTAGGTTAGGCATATCTTGAGGCGTTTGATAGGCTTGTTGAACTTCCGCAGCCGACAAGGCTTTATTGAAAAATTGAAGCTCATCGCAAAATCCGGAGAATCCCATACCACCGACGAAGAATATACACGGATCATCTGGGAAAAGTTCCAATTTATTGTTCAATTGTATCTCTTCGCCGGTTGATATACCATCTTTATATACGCTGACTTTGTGGGTGTCATTATCATAAATAAGAGTCAGATAGGTCCATGTGTTCAGACTGATACGGGTAGAAAGCGTTTGATCGATCTTGTTGGATGCGCCTGCTATCACTTTCAGTTCTCCGTTTTCTGTAGTACTCAGGATGAGGCTTCCGTTGTAGTTCATATGCACTTGCGGTCCGTGCCCCATGATAACGTTACCTTTATTCTTACCTTCATTTGTAAATTTATCCATGTTTACCCACGATGCAAGAGTGAATGATTTTCCCGTACGGTCCGTATCACTTCCGGAACGATCGCCAAGAATGGTTTCCGGTACTTGCAGGCGATAACCACTTGTTCCACTTGCTTGCGGAATCGTAATCGCTTTATTTTCTTCGATGAAAGGATTTTCGATCGGCATTATTTCGTAAAGAACAGGGATATTATCCTTATTCCAAGTAATCTTTAGTTGAGAAATATTTTTCAGATTAGCCACTTGGACAGAAGTGCATGCAGCGTCCAGTTCGCCTTTGTTGATCCATTTCCCATTGGCACACACCGTTATTGTCGGTTTGTCTGCTGTAGGTACAAATGTACTGTTATGGAAAATCTGAATTTCATCGATAGAGATGTTCTCAATGAAGCGATAGATTACATATCCGGCATCTTGAGCCTGATAGCCAGCCGCCAAGCTGCGGTCATCCAGCAGAGTGATCGGGTTTCCTTCATTGTCTTCTGCAACAGGAGTGATATGTGAACTCGTTACTTCAAATTCCGTCAATTGGAACCAATTATTACCGCTTATCGATTTAAGATATAAACGCACGTATCTTGCAGATTTTCCACCGGCATTGCAAGTATATATGCTATTGGATATGGCCGAAGCGGTGAACGATTTTACCGTAGTCCAATCTTGAGCATTGTCGGATAACTGGATAAGAGCTTCCCCGGTAGGCATGTCTCCATCGGCAAAATGCAGGGTTATGTCAAAACGGGCAGCGGACGCGCCAAAATCCAATTGAATGTAATCTCCAATTTTTTGTGCACTGCTGCTCCAAAATTTGGTGGAGTAATTGCCGTCTATTACATTTTTTATGTTATAAGTTTGGTAAGTACCCATGTTGGTGGTGGCTTCTAAAGGGACTGAACTCTCGGAAGCCGGCATTCTGAATGAAATTTCATTTATCGGAATGAGCTGGTCGGAATTACTGTTGTTCACAATACGGAAATAAGCCATTTGCTCTGTTGATTCCTCTGTCGGTATAAAGCCGGTCCATTCTTTTCCGTTGATGGAGTGTTCTGTTGAAAGATTATCGGTGAGAGATGCCGGTAGAATTCCGGTAGTAACTTCCTTGATGGCATTGAAGAAGATGCCGATATATTCTCCCGGTTTCAGTGTGACGGCATTGAGTCCGGATAGTTTGGTTACATTCTCTTCCGCCTGAATATTGACTTCAGATAGATTTTTTATGTTAGTGATCACTTCCATCTCCCGTGATCTTTCCGGAAGCTGTGGAGCATGGTCACTTAATTTACCGGCAAGGAAATCAATGAACGGATCCAGATATTTGGGGGTGGGTTGTACCTCTTTAAATTCTTCGTAAGAACTTGTTCCTTTACCCTCGAGTACACTCAACTGGAATTTCGGATCTGTATGTATCTTTTGTGCATTGGCTTGGGCTATGGCAAAATCGGTCCATGAAGAAAGGTCGGATTGATTTTTCATCAGAGAGATCGATTTGACTACGATGTCCGTCATCGATTCTACTTTTGCCAGCCAGCAATTAATGTCTTCGTAGAATAAATTATATTCTTTATTTTCACTGTCTTTTAGTGTTTGTAGCACCTTACAAGCTTCATTCGCTTTTTTCATCTCACTTAAAAGTTGCGTTGCATCGGGGATATTCTCTTTGGAATATGCCGATTGAAAAGCTGTGTAGAGCGGCGAGAATTTTTCCCCTTCCGGAGTTCTTGTATCATGGGTAGTGTATGCACTCATCACACCGATAAATGTTTTAAGGGCTTCGGTTAACTTAGGTTCGGCTACGATAGAAGAAAGAGATGCTTCCCAACTGGCTGACTCATCGAATTTAGCCGGATTCCATGCATAGTCTGCCGAACTGAATAGCGCTATCTTTGAAGCCTGCCCTTGATTCATCGGATTTAAAACCAACCCTTGTAGTGAAGAGATCGGAGTTTTATCTTCGATAATCCAACGTGCGGTGAGCCCATGCATATAGAGAAATTCGTCATAATCATCGTTTACCGGATTATTCCACCACATGATGGGATTGCGTCCTATCAAGTCGGCCATACGGTCACAGGCACTCCCCCGGATATTAGAAAAGCAGTCATATCCGGTAAAGGCTACCAGCACATCTTTATGAATGTTTTTGAAAGAGGAGAGGGTAGAGGTTCCATAATTTAATGCATATTGTGTCGGGACGAATAGAAGCGGTCCTACTTTGTCTTCCTCTGACACTCCGGTCTTGTTGAATTTTTCATATAATTTGACTTGAGCTTTATCTGCAAGATCAGACTGGTTGTACGGGTGACCGCTCATATCGTCGATGGATACACCGAAATGCCGTATACCCAATTTGTGCAGGTGATCGAATTTCTCCATGATAGCTTCCACTCCCGGATCCAGATTGCTGAAGTTTATACCTCCTCCTTCGAGTGCCGGATGGATCGACCATATAAAAGCAACATTGCAGGCTTTCGCTTTGCTTGCCAGTTCGCGCAGGTCGTCTTGGGTGATCAGCCCCATGTGGCGTTCTTGGTCGGTTATGGTTGTCGGGTAATCTTCACGCCATTTACCTGCATGGTAAGGATCGGCTTTCGGACCATATACAAACATATTCATTTTGTATCGTTTGCAATAGTCCAACAAGTTAAGCCGGCTTTCTGTGCTATACGGATGTCCATAGAATCCTTCTACAATTCCGCGATATTGAGTATGGGAATAATCCTCGAAAGTGGCAGTTTGCAGGTTGTTTCCGGCAGTTTGTCCTAATATTTGTTCCAGAGTGGCCATGCCATAATAAGCCGATCCGGTATGATCACCTAAGATGATTATATCTCCTTGGGCATGGTGGTTGTTTATTTGTAATAGGTGAGGGTCATATTTATTGTTTGCTGCGGCAAAGACATCTCTTGACAGGGAGTGGCTTGTTGCATAATTGTCGGCTATCTCTTTAGAACCGTTAATGCCGATCAGGATATTCGTTTGATCATCGGTAAGCGTGTTACTGACAGTGAAACTAAATCCGGCATCGGTTAATACCTCTTGGACGCGGTTTATGGTAATTTCATTAATACCGGTTTCTTTGACGATATTTACATTTGGGGTCATTTTTATGGTATTTCCGTTCATTGTTACTTTTTGAGGAACGGGATACACACGATATGTTTGCGCATGTAGGGTCATGCTACATAACAACAGAATAAATAAAAGGATGTTTTTCATTATGGGAACTGTTCTTTTTGAAGAAAAGGCTGTGGCAAAGTATTTATAGCTTTGACACAGCCTTTTCAATTTATGTTAATCTCTCAAAGTGCGTTCAAGCTTATCTTTTAATAAACTTCACGGTTTTGATTGTATTTCCGAGAGATATTCTTACCAAGTAACAACCGTTTGCAAGATCTGTAACATTTGTTGCTGCGAGAGTTGATGTCTCGATATACTTTCCGGTAATGTCATAGATATCAAGTTTGTCACCGGCATTCATTCCTTCAACGTATAGCATTCCCGATTCATAACGAACGCTTACAGCATCTTCTGAAGTGTTTTGGAGTGAAGTGATCTTAGTGAAAACTACGTCGAAAGTATAATCTTCATCAGCAATAAAGTTGAATTGATCATTAATTATATCTTCGAACATGGAATCACCGTCATATTTGAAATCATTCAATTGGTAACCATCTTCAGGAATGAAAGTCAAAGTGATATTAGAACCATCAGGGATAGAAGCTACACCGTTTTCATATACATTGTCTTTAGCATCTGTAATTTTTACAGAACCATTGCCAATGATGTTACAAGTTACAGTCCGGCTGATAGTAGTGAATTCTGCTTGAATATCCAGTTCTTCCGAAACAGTAATATTCATTTTTAATGTATTTTGGATTTCTGCAAGTTTGTCAGCTCCGTTGATCGTAAATACACTTAAAGTTGCATTGGCATTAGGAGTTGCGATAACTGTTAATTCTGTACCATATTCTACAGGAGTGCTACTTTCAATATTTACATTGTTCTGTTTTACTGTTAATGTACCGAAATCATTAGAACTGAATGTTACACTGAACAGTTTTTTAGCAAATACTACATCAATGTTCAGGTCTGTTTGACAATTGGCTATTGTATATACTCCGGCAGCATTTATAGACTCTTTTTGTTCTTCTCCATTAACGATAAAACTGGATATTTCGTAACCTTCGCCGGCAGCTAACACCATTGTGATAGATGTATTTTTTTCAAATTCATCTCCGCTGTTGAATGGATTTTCCGGATCATTCTCATCTATGACTGTGAACGTTCCTACTCCTGAAACGGTATAGTTAATGGTCAGTTTGTCAGTAAATTCAACGCTAACAGTTGATTCTCCATTTACAATGAATGTATTACCTTCAATTTCTGTATCATTTACTTTAATACTTTTCACTTGATAACCTTCAGCAGGAGTTGCTTCAACAGTTAACATGGTGTATTGTGCAACTTCGCTACCCGGAGTGATTACATTATCACCGTTCTTGATAACAAATGAACCGTGTTCTGTTTCTGATACATAATTTATTGCGAATTTGGGAAGAATATGGCCATCAACCAAAGTTGCTTGGATAGGAGAGCAAGTATATACATCTCCCCATACAGAAGGGTCATATGCACTTGTTCCGGAAACCAAATTGGCATCACACGTACCTCCGGTACCTTGATTCGGTATATTTTCGATAGAGTTTTCATCAAACTTATAGAACGCAACCAAATTTTCCGGTGCATTGATATAACCGTTCATAGAGGTTGCGATTTCTTCTGTGTTCAGTGTTTTACTCCATACTTGTATTTCATCCACGTCACAAGATGATGAACCGTTACCTGCAAAGAAAATACATTCGTCTGCTAATAAACCGATACCATGAGCTTCTGTTCCATTTTTAGTTGCACTTAAATCTCCTGTGGATAATAACACACCATTTTTGTACAATTTGATTGAACGTGCATCATCATCTACAGCTACTGTTAAGAAAGCCCATTCATTAATATCCAAAGTTACGTCAGATACAATTTCTTGTATTCCGTCACATTGAGATCCGTTAACCCAAGCTCTGGCTTTTAGTACTAATTGGTTGTTAGCGTTGATGCGGACTGCGAATGTTCCTTCGGCACCATAGAATGATTTTTGTGCATGACCAAAGAGGTCGCCTGTACTATTCAGAGGTCTAACCCATGCTGACATCGTGAAATTACGGGCACGATAATCGCCTTTATCTACGATACCATTACTCCAGTTATTATTTGTTCCATTCTTATGTTCTCCTAAAACGAGATCATCAAACCGGAATTGATATTGTGTTTTACCACTATTTGTTGGAATATGTATTGCTTTGGCTGTAGCCTTTGCAGGTTCTTTTGAAAATGCAACTGTGATGGCAACATCTTCTGTTACGGTATAAGTACTTTCTGTCAGTGGTGTATCATTTATTTTCAGATAATCTAAAATATATCCTTCTGCTGGAGTGGCTGTAATCGTTAATTCTGCATCTTTTTCGACTTGGTTGTCTCCGGCTGTAAGTGAAGTATTTCCATTCATAACTGTTAATATACCATTAGCAACTTCCATAGGTAGTGTGACTGTATAGTATGTTGGAAGAACCGTCATATTACGTCCGTCGGCGAAGGTTGGAGCGAATTCAGTAACTTTACCGGAAACTAATTCATTGCCAGCCCAAACAGTACTTGTAGTATATTTATTGAAAGTTGCTTTAATATCAGCTTTATCACTTGATTTTATTTTGTTTTCAAACTGTCCTGTCGTTCCTTCGGCAATAGAATTGAAATCATATAAGGCTGTTAATCCGTCTATTCCTTTAGGATCATTGTATGCCGTTAATACGTCGTCAGATGTTAAAGCCTTATTGAAATACTGGAATTCATCGCACATTCCGGAGAACATTACTCCACCAACGTAGAAAATAGCAGGATCATCATTAAAAAGATTTAGCTGATGGCCCATTTCCACTGTTTCCAATATCATACCATCTTTGTAAACGCTTACAGATTGAGCATCGTTGTCATATACGATTGTCAGATACATCCAGGTATCAATTGTAATGTCTGCATTCAAATCTCTGCCGGTTATGTTGTTTTCTCCACCTCCCAGATATAATTTTCCGTTTGGCTTGGCACACAAAAAAACGCTTCCATTGTGGTTCATATGTGCTTGGGCACCGTGTCCCATGATTACAGTACCATCTCCTGTTCCTTCATTTTTACTACCTGTTAATTCTGCAAAATTCACCCATGTTGAAATAGTAAATGATTTACCTTTACGATCAGTATCTCCGCCATCACGATCTCCTAAAAGTGTTTCAGGAAATTCCAAGCGATAAGCTGTTCCAGAGTAGTTACCTATTTGTGATTTGGGAATCGTTACCGCCTTGTTTTCTTCTCCTACAGCTTTCTTTGCAAAACCAACTGTAATAACTGCATCTTCTGTCACGGTATAAGTGTTTCCGGTTAATGTTACATTATTTACTTCCAAGTAATCCAGTATGTATCCTTCTGCCGGAGTAGCTATGATTGTCAGTTCTGTTCCGTTAGCTACTTCTTCTCCGTTGGTAATATCTTTATCACCGGCTTTAACTGTTAAAGCTCCGTTTACTATTGATTCGGGAAAGTTGATAGTAGAAGTGGTAGCTGTAGATTTAGCTTGAATATCAATACTATAGTCAATTATTGTTCCATTGTTTCCTCCTATTGGGTTTGTAGGACTCGGATTTCCACAAGGATTTTTACTATTCCAGTCTATTTTTAGTCTCAATCGGGTTTTACCGGTTAGAACATCTTCCGGAATTGTAAATACAGGTGCCCCGGTTTTACCTTCACCTGCCTCTACTGTTTCTCCGATACTATTGGTAGACGGACCTTCTCCGGTTGCATTATAGTATGTATACGACACTAATTCATTTTCTTCATTGAAGATACCATCTTGATCGTAATCGATGTATACATAATAATGCATCCATGAAATTTGATTGCGGAAAGTCCATGATATAGTTAATTCGTCTCCTTTTGTCGCAGTGATGGTTGCATCTGTCACATCCAGATATACTTCCGGTTGTGGATTGTTGTTTAAAGTGTTTGAAAAAGGACTGGATACCCCTTTTGATGTAGCACCTGAAATCGTGATTGTTTCTAACCGTCGTTCTGTTGAACTGGTGCGTGAGTTTGCATCAGGGATACAATAAGAGAGTTCGTCTTCACTCAATAGACTGTTTGTTTGCAGTTTGAGTGCCCTATTTCCTACTGCATTGCTTGCAATAAACGGAAATAGAGTTAGAATAACTAGTAATAGAAAATGTTTTTTCATAATAATTGAATTTTAATTAAACAAATTATCGCTTGTTTTTATAAAGCAGATAAGAAATAGACATCCCTAGTAAGAAATACATTTTTTATAGTATAATTATAATTAAGATA
>OHTB01001057.1_pt1 | contig 13134 bp, 9 predicted proteins | sample 1578771 | NCBI WGS metagenome assembly OHTB01 (sample SAMEA3879516, study PRJEB24766) | human gut metagenome | biome: human-associated habitat; feature: feces | place: USA | collected 1985/1987 | reverse complement strand
AGCAGAAAAAAGCACAAAAGGGAAAAAAGAAATTACCTTTCCCACCATGGGAAGCCTTGTTGGTGAGTATGGTATAGAGTTCACCACGCGAAAGGGCGACTTTATCAATAAAGCGATATTCTTTTCAAAAAGCAGCTAATCCTGTACATGGGTTAACTGATCCCAGTGAAGATAACCACTCAATGATTGCGGTATTACTGCTTCGGAAGAACACCGTCAACGCCATACGAAATCCTCAATAACTTACAACTAACCGGATAATTATCAATATAACTCTTTTATAAAAAAGACGCAAAATAAATACCGTGCCATACGGATACCTTCAGCCACCATACGCCAGTTACGGCTGATGTACTGATTACTCTGCTTCAGAATCCAGTGACGACGGCGGATATTCAGAGTTTTTTACTGCAAAGAGGGAAATCTTGAACAACGACAAGATCATAGAATCTCTTGTTACAGGTTTCCCGACCAGAATATTGCTCAGGAATAGCATTCTTCTCTTCAAAATAAATAACAACCTCACTAGGACTTTCCTGCATATTGACAAGATCAAAATAATCTAAAGTACTTTCAAGAAGTAAAGGCGATAACTACTAGAACTGGAAATAGATGAACGGCTGAATCTCACTGCTCTTCATCTGGATAACCAGATAAATCATAGCCACCATCACAATAGCCTTACCTAAGAAAGGAAGCTTGATCACTCCACGGCAAACGGCATTTTCCCAACTATCCGGAGCAAAATGGAGCAGGAAACCAACTGCCATCAGTGCAAATACCCGCCAATACCCTTCCATCAGTTGTGGAAAAAGCTGTGGACGGAAAGCAGTAAAAATCTGATTCAGCATGTCCATCGAATTGTGAAAGTCAGCATTACGGAAGAAAATCCAACAAAAGCAGACAAAGTGGAAAGTAATGATAACACCCAATACCCGGCGAATACCGTGACTGGTCTCCCCCTTTTTACGCCCAATAATGGACATCCATGCTTTATGAAGAGCAAGCGCCACTCCGTGAAAAGTACCCCAAAGCACAAAATTCCATGAAGCCCCATGCCATAGTCCACCAAGGAACATGGTAATAATCAGATTGAGGTATTGACGGAACTTCCCGTGACGGTTACCTCCCAAAGAAATATAAAGATAGTCGCGTAACCAACTCGACAAAGAAATATGCCAACGTCTCCAGAACTCAGTGATCGACGCTGATTTATACGGAGAATTAAAGTTCAGATTGAAATGGAAACCAAGTAAAAGAGCAATGCCGATTGCCATATCACTATATCCTGAAAAATCACAATAAATCTGCAAAGCATAACCATAAAGCCCCATCAGGTTCTCGACTCCCGAATAGAGTGTCGGGTTATCAAAAATACGCTCAACAAAGTTAATACTTATGTAATCGGAGATAACCGCTTTCTTGAACAAACCTGCCACAATAAGAAAGATACCCCTGCCGAACATTTCCTGCGAAATGCCCCTTGCAAGCTCTGCGGCATAGGCTCTGTCGCTCTCGTCATATTCTTTTATAAGCTTCACCCACTCTCCATGGGAAAGCTTTTTCTCGCAGTTTAGTTTATCAATAAGTTCTCTGACCGCCATTGTGATCTTCAAGCTCCTTTACAAGATGTGGGAACACACCTATGCTCCTTTTCAGTATGCCTTTCATGTAGGCAATTGCAATGCCGTAATTTGTGAACGGCACGCCTGCGTCACAAGCACATTTCATTCTGTAGGTAAGCTCTTTTGAGCCTAGCATACAGCCGCCACAGTGTATGCAAAGCGCAAAGTCTGAAAGCTCCTCTGGAAAGCCGTGACCTGATGACAGCACTATCTCAAGATTCTTGCCTGTGTATTCTTTCAGCCAGTTTGGAAGCTTCACAGAGCCTATATCACCGCACTGTCTGTGATGTGTACAGCCCTCTGAAATAAGCACCTTGTCACCGTCTTTAAGATCGTCGATAGCTTTAACGCCCTTTACTGCGGCGTCAAGAAAGCCCTTATATCTAGCCATAAGGATAGAAAACGAGGTGAGAGGGATATCCTCGGGAGTATCCTTTGAAACTCTTGCGAAAGCCTGACTATCCGTTATAACAAGTGCAGGCTTCTCTATCCTGCCAAGCACTCCTGAAAGCTCAGTTTCTCTTACCACCACTGCACAGGCGTTTGCTTCAAGAACATCTCTTATGGCCTGCTGTTGTGGCAGGATAAGCCTGCCCTTTGGTGCGGCGCTGTCGATAGGGGTGACAAGCACCACCATATCGTCAGGCTTTATAAGGTCGCCCACAAGCTTCATTGTCATGGTGTCTGTTTCAGTGAGCTTTGCAACGGCGTTTTTAAGCTCCTCTATGCCTGTTTTCTCTTTTGCGCTGACGTACACTGCGCCCTCCTCTTTTGGGATATCAGTGAGCAGGTCGGCTTTGTTTTTGGCTATAATAAAGGGTATGTTTTTCTCTTTGAATATTGAGATAAGCTGTTTTTCGCAGTCGCCAAGGGGCAAGGTGCAATCGGTAACAAGAACTGCGCAGTCTGTTCTGTTTAGTATCTGCTTAGTTTTCTTCACACGAAGCTCTCCAAGCTCGCCCTCGTCGTCAAAGCCGGGGGTATCTATTATCACAACAGGGCCAAGGGGCAAAAGCTCCATTGCCTTTGTAACAGGGTCGGTGGTAGTGCCTTTCGTATCGGATACCACTGCAAGATCCTGATTTGTTACTGCATTCACAACGCTTGATTTTCCTGCATTTCGTCTGCCGAAAAATCCTATATGTATACGTTCTCCGCTTGGTGCGTCATTAAGTCCCATTGCAAAAGCTCCTCTCAAAAAAAATAAGCCATACCCCTGAGGATACAGCTTTGATAACAAAAAAGGCTATGCTTGCTCATAAAAAACCTAATCCACGGGCGAACGCTGTTCGCCCCTACATGAGTAGAGATAGGGCTTTCTATCTGCTTTTTACTTTTTCTGCTTGATGTGTATTCTTTCGCCTTAAAGGAGAAAACTCGTTTTCGGCGTCAGGGTCACAAATATTTATTAGATTTTTACTGTGGCGAATAAAGGGTCTTGGCGGTCACTCCCTCAAGCCTGCCTATCTTGCCTGCAAGAGAATTTATAACGTCCTGCGGAGCGTCAACTGCCACGCTTATTATGTTCATGCCACGCTCTCGGTATGGCAGACCCATTCGTCCTATTATATACTCGGCATGCTCATGAAGAATTGCGTTTATCTCCTGCGCAGAGCCGTTATCGTGTGCGATTATTGCAAGTATTGCCACACGGGTATCCATAAAACACCCCCGTAATGTAAAAGTGTACTTTATCTTACTTTATGATAGCACGATTTGTTGGCGTTGTCAATTGGAAGTTATCTATTTGAATAAAATTTTTAGATAACATCTGACTAAAATATATGACATATACTATTGACAAGTAAAGTTAGCCATGGTAAACTTATTTTGTGGAGTTCTTTTAGATAAAACATAAGAATAAAATATAGCTATGGAGGAAAAGACAATGACTCTTGATAAGCTTAAAACGGGTGAGTCTGCCGTGATAAAAGCGGTAGGCGGCGAGGGTGCGCTTAGGCTGCGTTTTCTCGACATGGGACTTATACCCAAAACAAAGGTGAAAATGCTAAAGCGTGCGCCAATGGGCGACCCTCTTGATATAGTACTGAGAGGCTATGAGCTGACGCTCAGGATAGAGGACGCAAAAAACATAGAGATAGAAAAAACAGAGGAGAATGACCATATATGAGATTTGCCCTTGCAGGAAATCAGAACTGCGGAAAGACCACGCTTTTTAACGCCCTTACAGGGTCTAATCAGCACGTTGGAAACTTTCCCGGTGTAACAGTCGAGCAGAAGGTCGGTGACATAAAGGGGCAGAAAAACTGCACTGTGGTGGATCTGCCGGGAATATACTCACTGCGTCCTTACACGCAGGAAGAGATCGTCACCCGTGACTACATAATAAATGAAAAGCCTGACGGCATTATAAACATTGTTGACGCCACCAATATAGAGCGAAATCTGTATCTCACTTTACAGCTTCTTGAACTGCGTGTGCCAATGGTGCTTGCCTTAAACATGATGGACGAGGTAAGAGCCAACGGTGGAACGATAGACGTAAAAATGATGAGCGACGCACTTGGCATACCTGTTATACCAGTAAGTGCGGCAAAGGGCGAGGGTATCTCAGACCTTATCGACAAGGCTGTAGAAACCGCCCGAAACAAGACAAAGCCTGTTGTCACAGACTTTTGCTCAGACGATTCCGCTGTGCACAGATGTATACACGCAGTTGTGCATCTTATCATGGATCACGCAAACCGTGCAGGCATACCGCCGAGATTTTGTGCTTCAAAGCTTATTGAGGGTGACAAGAATATCGAGGATCAGCTTGAGCTTAATCAAAACGAGCTGGAGCTTCTCGAACACTGCATAGTAGAAATGGAGGACGAATCAAAGCTTGACAGAAATGCGGCGCTTGCAGATATGCGATACGACTTTATCGAAAAAGTCGTTGCCATAAGCGTTGTGAAATGCCACGAGAGCCGAGAACACAAGCGGAGCGTGAAAATAGACCGCATTTTAACGGGAAAATACACTGCACTGCCTGTATTTTTCGGGATAATGTTTCTTGTATTTTTCCTCACATTCAATGTTATCGGCTCGACCCTTTCCGATTGGCTTTCCCTTGGTATAGACAAGCTCACCGACCTAGCAGACAAAGGGCTTACAGCCTACGGCATAAACCCTGTTGTGCACAGCCTGATAATAGACGGCGTTTTCGCAGGCGTTGGAAGCGTTCTAAGCTTTCTGCCTATAATAGTGACGCTGTTCTTTTTCCTTTCCATACTGGAGGACACGGGCTACATGGCACGAGTGGCATTCGTAATGGACAAGCTTCTTAGAAAGATCGGTCTTTCGGGACGAAGCTTTGTGCCTATGCTCATAGGCTTCGGCTGTTCTGTGCCTGCTATAATGGCGACGAGGACGCTTGTATCAGACCGTGACAGAAAAATGACCATACTTCTTACCCCTTACATGAGCTGTTCGGCAAAGATACCTATTTACGCAGTTTTCTGTGCAGCGTTTTTCAAGAAATATCAGGCGCTTGTGATGATAGGCTTATACATAACGGGCATAGTGCTTGGGATAATAATTGCGCTGATACTGAAAAATACAGCTTTCCGTGGCAAGCCTGTGCCGTTTGTAATGGAGCTTCCAAACTATCGTCTTCCTTCGGCAAAAAGCGTAGGACTTCTTCTTTGGGACAAGGCAAAGGACTTTATACAAAGAGCTTTCACAGTTATATTCTTTGCGACTATCATAATATGGTTTTTGGAGACCTTTGACGCAAAGCTCAACGTTGTAAAAGACTCCTCCGACAGCCTGCTCGCTCTTATCGGTCAGGCTATATCGCCAATATTCAAGCCTTTGGGCTTTGCAGATTGGAGAGTGACCACCTCGCTTATTTCGGGCTTCACTGCAAAAGAGGCGGTAGTAAGCACAATGGCGGTACTGATGAACACAAGCACTGCAAACCTTGGCACTGCTCTTTCGGGAGCATTCTCCACCCTTTCCGCACTGAGCTTTCTCGTATTCACCCTGCTTTACACCCCATGTGTTGCGGCGGTGGCTACCATAAAGAGAGAACTTGATTCAAGGATACAGACAGTAGGCGTTGTGATAATGCAGTGCATGGTGGCATGGCTTTGCGGCTGTGCGGTATATCAGATAGGAGCGTTATTATGAATACAGCCGACTGGATAGTGGTGATACTTCTGCTTTTATGGGCAGTGGCGGCGGCAATAAGTATATCAAAGCAAAAGAAAAAAGGTAAATGCTGTGGCTGTTGCTCACACTGTCACAGCAGATGCGGCAAAAAATAAGGCATAAAAATAGCGGAGAACTGCAAATAAAATGCGTTCTCCGCCATTTTATTAATATATAAGCAACTCTAAGAAAATCAAAAATTTACAATACATCTGACTTTTTTCGTTAATACACCTGACAAATAAGCAAAAATGTGATATAATATAGCTTAGGGCGAAGTTATCTACCTTGTTTTTTTTGAGATATGGTTAGTTTGGTCTAACTTTATAAAGAAAACCAACTTAGAAAGGTCGGTATTATGAAGAAACAATTTTTTAGCAATGAGAAAGACGGTTTTTATGGTACATATTATGAAAACCCCAAGGGTGCAAACTGTGCAATGATAGGTCTGTTCGGCGACGATCCTAATGACTTTATGGCAAAGTGCGGAGCAAAATGGCTTCACAAAAATGGCGTGAACGTTATGTGTATGTCACCTGACGTGAAGAACTACGGCCATGTGAACTTCCCGCTTGAAAAGATAGAGACCGCTATAAAGTGGCTCAAAAGCCATGGAAACAAGAAGATAGGCATAATGGGAATGAGTACGGCAGGAATGGATTCCCTTGTGGCAGCTTCATATTTCCCTGACATAACACTCACTTTCGGTCTTACGCCAAGCGACTTTGTATGGCAGGGCTTTGAGCAGGGCGAAAAAGACGGCTGCAAGGAATGGCCTATCCCTGACGCTTCCACACTTTCATGGCAGGGCAAGCCGCTTGCCTATATGCCGTTCGTTTATGCCCACCCTGAATACTATCACAAAATAGAAGAAGAAACCAAAGGCTCGGGAGATATAACACGAAGCACGCACCTTTTTATCGACTCTGAAAAGGCAAGAGAACATACAGAGGAAGAAATGATAAAGGTTGAGAACATCAAGGGCAAGCTTATAATGGTGGGTGCTGATGACGACAGCTTCTGGGAGGCAGGAAAATACGTCCGCCGCATGGATAAGCGCTTGAAAGAACGCCCTCACGAGTGCGATTACGAAGCCCTGACTTACGAGCATGGAACGCACTTTGTGCTTCCTGAGACAATGCTCAGAAAAGCACTTCCTGTGGGACTTAAATTCGTAATGAAATTTATTTTCAAGGCTGCAAAGGACTATCCTAAGGAGTGCGAGCAGACAAGAAAGGATATCGACAGACGGCTTTCTACGGCTTTAAAACAGTGGGTAGCTGAATAAAAAAGCCCATAAAATACGCTATTTTGTGTAGGGGAGACCTCTGGTCGCCCCTTGCTCGATATGTTTTACGATAAACAAAGACCGACTTCCAGCGAAAAAAGCTGAAAGTCGGTCTTTGTTTTTTGCAACAGAATAAATGCTTTCAAAAAGAAGATTTTTGTGAATTTTGTGAGTTTTCTATTGACATTAGAGTGCGGATATGGTAAAATTAACGGTATGTGAATATTTTCTAATAGCAGTCACATATCAAAGCAAAAAAGCGATTATTTTATATAGATAGTGGTGGGTCATCATGACCCTGACGAAGGAGCAAGCTATGTTTATAAGCGATACAGCGAAATATAAAATAATAGGTATCTGCACTTCATGCGTACAATCTGACTATGTGAGAGATATAGTATCTTCCATAAGCCGAAAGGGTGTAAAAGAGGGCTACAAGGTGCTTCTTTTTAACACCTTTTGCGACCTTTATCACAACATTTCCTACAACCATGGTGAAGCAAGCATTTTTGATCTTATAAATTATGACATTCTTGACGTACTTATAATAATGCCCGAGGCAATAAAAAGAGACAGCATTTCCAACGAGATAAGCAAGCGTGCCCATGAACACGGTGTTCCTGTCATATGCGTTGACAGTACAATGGATAATTGCTGCAGTGTGACATTCAATTACTCTGACGTTTTTGAAAAGATAGTTCGCCATGTGATCGAATTTCACGGCTGCAGAAGAGTTAATTTCATTGCTGGCGTAAAGGGCAATGCTTTCTCAGAAGAGCGTATAGAAGCATACAAAAAGGTGCTTGCGGAAAACGGCATAGAATTTGAGCCTGAGCGTCTTGGCTATGGTGACTTCTGGGATATGCCAACAAAAGGAGTATTGGAGAAATTTTTAGAAAGCAGTTTGGAATTTCCGCAGGCGATAATATGTGCAAACGACGCTATGGCGATAGCAGCTTGCAGCATACTGAGAGAACGAGGCATAAAAGTGCCTGAAGACGTTATTGTAACGGGCTTTGACGGTATCGAGCTTGAACAGTATAACAGCCCTCGTCTTACAACGGCGGCTGTAGACAATGATGTGCTTGGCGAAAAGATAATAAACGCCATAGACCATATGATGAACGGAGTTCCTCTTCCTGAAAAAATAGAGGTCAGCTACACCATGAGGATATCCCAGTCTTGCGGCTGTAAGAAAATAGACCCGAGAGAAGTAGGCGACAAGATCCTTGAGCTTTACCATAGAATGAACAATTCTGATGGTCACGAACAGCATATGTTCTCTTATCTTGCAAAATCAGTGGAATGTCACACCGTAGAAGAAATGGCAAAGGTAATGGCACGTTCGGGAGATTATTATAGTTGGGTATGCACAAACACTGATTTTCTGTCAAACACGAGGCAGAGAGAACGCTTTAATAACAGCTTTACAAAGCAGATGAGAGTTTTCATGCAGACTTTTGACAACAAATACAAGACCGGTGAAGTTTTTGACACCAAGGATCTTTTGCCTGATATGGAGCAAGTCCTTGGACGCCATAACTGCTTAATGTTCTCGCCGCTTCATTTTCAGGACGAGGTCATAGGCTATGCGGCAAATTCATATAGTCCTATATATTTTCTTTTCCAGAACACAAGGCGTTTTATAAACAACACCAATCAGATAATGGAGAGCTTTAAAAACCGCCAGCGGCTTGAAAGGGCAAATGCAGAGCTTGCAAGGATACATATGCTTGACCCCATGACAGGGATATATAATCGCAGGGGCTTTTACAAGAACGTAAGAAAGCTTATTTCAAAGGCTGAGAAACAGGGCGTAGGCGTATGGGTATTCTCTATTGACATGGACAACCTTAAAAAGATAAATGACCTCTATGGTCACAACGAGGGTGACAAGGCGATAAAGGCAGTGGCGTCGCTTATGACAAAATGCACTGCAGAAGGTGGGATATGCTCACGCTTCGGCGGTGATGAATTTGTGGCTGTTATCGCTGAAACAGACGGTGCAGACAGCTTTTACGAAAAGGTATCCCGCAGCATTGCAGAATACAATCGCAGAAGCAAGTCGCCATATGATGTGTCGATAAGCTGTGGCTACAAGGCGGGAAAGCCTAAAACATTGAAAGAGATCGACGATCTTATGAAAGCGTCAGATCGTGAGATGTACACGCAAAAGCGTAACCATCATAGTCGGCGGGACTAACAGACATAACAAGAGGGCGGATAGTTTGAAAACTTCCGCCCTTGTTTTTATGCTATTTGAGTATGCCAACTCCCTCAAGAAAGATCTTCAGCACGATCAAAACGAGTATAATGCCGCCTGCTATTTCTGACTTGCTCTTATATTTTGAGCCGAACTTGTTGCTATGGCGAGTCAACTTTTTTTGTCAAATAAACATTTGACAAAATTGCAAAACTGTGATATAATAACGATTGTAATATGTTTCCGTAGCTCAGCTGGATAGAGCGACCGCCTCCTAAGCGGCAGGTCGGGTGTTCGAATCACCTCGGGAACGCCATAATGTGGAGACAAAAAAGATGTCTCCTGTGAAAAGCCCGAATATATCGGGCTTTTTTGCTACCCAAAGGTAAAAAAACGAATGAAGGCGAAATGGGGTCTGTTTATGACCGAACAGAAAAAGAATACTATCATAACAAGCGGCATCGCTGTACTTGCCGTGATACTGGCATATTGCTTCCGAATTGTAGGCAGGGGCAGCTTCTACCCGATGCTGTTTTCCTATCTGCGCAGCTTTATCTATATCGGTCTGTTCGCCGCCTGGGGGCTCTCCGTCCGTCAGCGGATCGTGCAAAAGCAGGTGTGCAGGTTTATGACGGTCACCGCAGTACTGCTCATCATATGGATGGTAGTCCGTTCGGCAAAGTATTTTATATTCTGGCAGCCGGATGCCGTCCGTTACCTGTGGTATCTGTTCTATCTGCCCATGCTGTTTGTGCCTATGCTGGCACTGCTGATTGCCATGTCATTGGGAAAGCCGGACGAATACAAATTCCCCAAGGGAATGTCGATTCTGTGGATCATCTCCGGCACATTGCTTCTGCTCGTGCTCACAAATGACCTGCACCAATTCGTATTTACCTTTCCGAAGGACGCCGCCGTGTGGACAGACAAAAACAACGGCTACTCGATAGGCTACTTCGTTATTGTAGGCTGGCAGGTGCTGTGTGCCTTTGCCGCACTCGTAATTATGTTTTTCAAATGCCGTGTGCAAAAAGGAAGGCTCCACTTTCTGCCCATTGTTCCTATGCTGCTGACGATCGTTTACAGCGTGCTTTACTATGCGGGTGCGGATTGGCTGCTCCACTTGTTCGGCGATATTGCCGCATTCCAAAGTGTGATGTATATTCTGACCTTTGAGTTTTGCATCGCCTGTGGATATATACATTCAAACAGCCGTTATGTGGACTTGTTTGCCTCCTCTGTCGGCACATCGGCAGAGATTACTGACAAGGACTTTACCGTTCGGTATGCAGCTGTAAACACTGCGCCTATCTCAAAGGAAGCGATGAAAAAAGCCGAGCAAAGCCCAGTGACGATGGGTGGCTTGACCGTTCACACCATGCCCATTGATGGCGGCTATGCCGTATGGACAGAGGATGTGTCGGCTTTGCGTGACATCAAGGAGGACTCCGAACTTCTTGCAGACGAGCTTGCCGACAGGAACGAAATACTCCGTTATGAATACAAGCGCGAAGCTAAGCGCCGCAAGGTGGAGGAGCAAAACCGCCTGTATGATCTCCTGCGTTCCGCTACGCAGACGCAAATCGACCGCATTGCAGAGCTCACTAAGGAATACCGCCGAATCTCAAGCACCGATCCCGACAGCGCCAAAACGCTCCTTGCCGAGATTGCCGTGCTGTGCAGCTATATTAAACGCCGCAAGCATCTGACGCTCCTTACCGACCGAGATATTAAAATAGCGGAAACGGAACTCCACCGTGCCTTCAATGAGTCCCTCCAAACGCTGAAGCTGTTGGGCGTCCGCAGCTCGCTCTATGTGGACGAGTCTCTTTCCATGCTCTCCGGCAAAACGGCGACTGCTGTATTTGATTTTTATGAATCGGTTATTGAAGCCGACATTTTGAATTTAACAGGCATACAGGTAAGCCTCATAAAGGCAAACGGCTTGCGCTTGTCACTGAATGTGTGCTGCAAAGCCGACCTTTCCGCTTTGGTAAGCGGAGACAGCATCCGCTGTGAAAAAGAGGATGACGAGGAATACCAGCACCTTGTATTTGAAGCGAAAGAAGGTGACAGGAAATGAGTGCATTTTCTTCCCTTTCTGAATTTTGGCAGACCATGCTGCCGTTTATCATGCTTGTGGAGATCGTTCTTGAGATCGGGCTGTTTATGTATCAGCTTCTTCGCAGCAATAAGCCGGTGCGCAGCCTGCTGAGTCTGGCGGTCATGGCGGTGATGATCCCGCTGCTATTCTCCGTTTCTCAGGCAGATCCCGATAATATCGGGGACGCATTTCTGCTGGACGCACCGTGGCTGATATTTGCCGCTGCCATTTTCCTTGCGGCAGTTCACTTTGCCATTGCTCTGCCGCGGGAATACCGCCGTAAAAAGAACGAGCTCTCGCCGTTCTCCATTAAGGAAGCAACCGATAAGCTGCCTATGGGCATCTGCTTTGCCGACCCGAACGGCAGGATCATCCTGTGCAACAACCGTATGCGCAGGCTCTCCTTTGCCCTTTGCGGCCACGAGCTGCAAATCAAAAGCGATATGGAAAATGCCCTGAGCGCGCCGGACAGATCCGTAACCGTCAAGGATGATTGCTACATCCTGCCTGACAAGACCGTCTGGCAGTTTCGCACACAAACTATCACCGTGGAGAGCGATGACCGCTGGCAACAGATAACGGCGCACAATGTAACCGAGCTGTATAACGGCTGCCAAAAGCAAGAGGAAATAAATAAAGAACTGGCAGAAGTCAATCGAAAGCTCAGGAAGATGTACGCTCGCATGGAGGACGATGTCAAGGAGAAGGAAAGCCTTGACCTAAAGGTCTATATTCACGATACCATCGGGCGAAGCCTCCTGACCATCCGTGACATCATAGACAGCGGAGAGGATACTGAGCGAAAGCTTGAGGCGCTGCAAAATGCCATCGGTATGCTGGCAAGCAACCGTGTCACCTCTGTCAGCACAATGGACGAAGTAAAAAGAACTGCACAGCAGCTTGGCGTGGCTGTAAAAATCGACGGCTACCTGCCCCGTGATACCGCAGCCGAGGAGCTGACCGTTTCTGCCGCCAAGGAGTGCGTGACCAACTGCATCAAGCACGCAGACGGGAATGAGGTATATATCCGCATTGCCCAGCGAGGCGAACGCTATGATGTTACCATAACCAACAACGGCAAAATACCCACAGAGCCGATAAAGGAGGGCAGCGGCCTGTCAACGCTTCGCCGCAGTATTGAAAGCTCCGGCGGTGAAATGCATATTTCACACAATCCACGCTTTGCTCTTCTGATTACGATTCCCGCAAAGGAGATGAGCCTATGATAAACACCATACTTGTAGAAGATGATCTATACATCCAAAAGCACTTTGTCGATCGTCTTGCGGCAGACGGCGAGTTTCATCTTGTCGGCGTTTTCCGTGACGCCTTTGAAGCGGAAAAGCACTGCGACGCCACCGTAAAGCTCGTCCTTATGGATGTGCAGACGCATCATAAGCATTCCGGTCTTGCCGCCGCAAAGCGCATCAAAAAGGCTTTTCCGCAAATCAAAATCGTTGTGGCTACCTCGCTTGTCGACCCCGAAGTTTTGCAAAGAGCCAAAATGGGTGCTGCCGACAGCCTGTGGTATAAGGACCACGGAACAGAGGAGCTGATGAGCGTGGTAAAGCGCACTCTGGCAGGCGAAAAGGTCTTCCCCGATACCGCTCCGGCCATTGAAATGGAGGGTACAATGTCCGATGTCTTCTCGCCCCGGCAGTTAGACATCCTACGCCTTTATATAAAGGGCTTTACCTATCAGGAAATTGCCGATAAGCTGGGCATCTCCAAAAACGGCGTTCGCTGGAACCTGGACGAT
>OHTB01001051.1_pt1 | contig 13194 bp, 7 predicted proteins | sample 1578771 | NCBI WGS metagenome assembly OHTB01 (sample SAMEA3879516, study PRJEB24766) | human gut metagenome | biome: human-associated habitat; feature: feces | place: USA | collected 1985/1987 | reverse complement strand
CGTCACCGATCAATTTACGTTTCGGGTCAGTAGACAAAGTAGTCTTACCTGTACCTGACAGACCGAAGAAGATAGCTGAGCTCTTGCCTTCTTTATCAGTGTTAGCAGAGCAGTGCATAGAAGCCATACCGTTCAAAGGCAATAAGTAGTTCATGTAAGAGAACATACCTTTCTTCATTTCACCACCGTACCAAGTATTCAGGATAACCTGGATCTTTTCAGTCAAGTTGAATACAACTGCAGTTTCCGAGTTCAAGCCCAGTTCTTTGTAGTTTTCAACTTTAGCTTTAGAAGCGTTCATGATAACGAAATCAGGTTCACCGAAGTTAGCCAGTTCTTCAGCTGTCGGACGGATGAACATGTTTGTTACGAAGTGAGCTTGCCATGCTACTTCCATGATGAAGCGCAGTTTCAAGCGAGAGTTTTCGTTAGCTCCGCAGAAAGCGTCAACAACGAACAGTCTTTTGTTAGAAAGTTCTTTAGTTGCCAAATCTTTCACAGCTGCCCAACATTTAGCGTCAACTGGTTTGTTGTCGTTTTTGTATTCTTCAGAAGTCCACCATACTGTATTTTCGCTGGTTTCGTCTTTTACGAAGAATTTATCTTTAGGAGAACGTCCTGTATAAACGCCAGTCATTACGTTTACAGCGCCCATGTTAGTTACCTGGCCTTTTTCAAAACCTTCCAAACCTGGTTTTGTTTCTTCAGCGAACAAAACGTCATAAGACGGATTGTGCACAATCTCGGTCACACCTGTGATACCGTACTTGCTTAAATCTAAATTTGCCATTTTTTTTGAATTAATTAAAATTGGTATTTCGTTTTATTATCTCTTTTCACCTGAACATGAGGAGCTTTGGGTGCCTCCTTGTAAATCCGGGTACAAAAGTAATACTTTCTTTGAAAAGGAAGAAGGGATTAGAGAAATTTTTCCCTAATTGAATCTCTTTTATAAATTCCTAACAATATCTGCAAACTGAATATTGCAATTTGAAAGATTATCGTTTACTTTGCAAGCCAGAACGTTCTCAATACGATGAAAATGAGATTAAATTATGATTAAACTATAATATGAAAGTAATTGATTTTAGCCAAACAAATTCGATTCTAAACCAGTACATATCCGAAATCAGAAATGTAGAAGTTCAGAATGACCGCCTACGTTTCCGCCGTAACATTGAACGGATCGGAGAAATCATGGCTTACGAAATGAGCAAAGAGTTCCGATACTCAGTAAAAAACATCCGGACACCACTGGGCATTGCTCCCGTCAGCACACCGGACAACCAGCTTGTCATCAGCACCATTCTCCGCGCCGGCCTCCCTTTTCACCAAGGCTTCCTAAGCTATTTCGACGGAGCAGAAAATGCATTTGTGTCCGCCTATCGAAAATATAAAGATACCCTGAAATTTGATATACATATAGAATATATCGCATCTCCGCGTATTGACGACAAAACGCTGATTATCACCGATCCGATGCTGGCTACAGGCGGCAGTATGGAACTGAGTTATCAGGCCATGCTTACCAAAGGGCATCCCGCCGAAATTCACGTAGCTTCGATCATTGCCAGCCAACATGCAATCGATCATATCAAGAGCGTATTTCCCGAAGACAAAACAACCATTTGGTGTGCTGCCATCGATCCTGAAATCAATGAACATTCCTATATTGTACCGGGGCTGGGCGACGCAGGCGATCTGGCTTATGGAGAAAAAGAGTAATTTCGATTAAAGATTCCTTCGATATTGCTGCGGCGACATCCCCATTTGCTTCTTGAAGAATGTGCCAAAATAAGAAGCATTGGGGAAGCCGAATTCATTGGAAATCTCCTGAATATTTTTTTGCGTATTCTTCAACAAAGAGATACACTTACGGATAATCGCCTTGAATACAAGTTCCTGCACCGTATACCCACAGATGCTTTTGGAAAGAGCCGAAAGGTATTTCGGAGACAAACAGAGTTTATCCGCATAGAATTCCACACTCCTTTCCTGCATATAATATTGCTCTATCAACTGGATGAGACGGACAAATATCTCATTTTTCCGCCCGCCCGTTTCCTGTCCGGCACTAATCAATTTACGGTTATAGACCGAACAAATACGATAGGTCAGTGCCAGCAGAAGGAGTTTCTGCTCATAAAGGCTAAACACACTCTCCTCCATTTCCAGCACACTGTCTATCAAAGACATATACTTCATAATCTCATCTTCCTCGCCGGTATTCCATACACAAGAGAGTTCCGGAGTAAGTTTCGAATACATATACATGGAAACCACGGAGTTGCCGATAATGTCACGTATCGGTTCTATCTGATAGGCAAGAATAAGAATTTCCACATCTTCGGTCTCCTGAAGCACTTGAACCCAAGATTCCTCATGAATAAACAAGGTCTCACCCGCCTTGGCAGAAGCGCACTTATTATCAAGAGAAAACTGGAAACTACCTTGCCGGCAGACAATCAAACCAAGCCCCTGCATCAGAAAAGGTTCTTTTAAAGAAGATGGAAAACAACTGAGCACACCTCCCGAACTGCATATATTCTTCCCGCTTTTCAGATCGCGGTCAAGCTGTAATAAACGTTCCTGCTGAGTATCCATAACACTGACTCACTGATAAATTACTATTGAAAAACGATACTAAGTTAGCAATTTTCGTTTGGGATAAGGCACTACGAGCACAAAAATCATACAAATAACGCCTGCATAAATAGTCCACCCTGCCATTTCTTTCACAGCAGAGAGCGTAGCCTGCACCTGTATCCGCCCCTTGACGGACATGGCAGCCATGTTATGCGCTTCCGTTTCACTCTTTCCCTGATATTGCATTCCCTGCACGGTATTGGCATACGAAGCAGAAGCTTCGGGGTTTACCAGATCAACATTTTGTGCATAACGGGTAATATAATGTTGCTGGCGCTCCTGCAGTACATTTGAATAAATAGCCCCTCCGATACCCGGTCCCAGTACCATACGGACGGTAAGCATGATGCAAATCCAGGTCGAAAGATATTTGAAAGGCATCCGCTGATTGGCATATGCTGCCGTCAATGCATATAAAATCATCATTCCGATGGTACGAATAATTACGGGATACTTCATTCGTTCGTAAAGTCCGGCTGTCTGCACTTCGAAGTACATGAATCCTGCCGACAATGCCAGAAAGAAAAAGCCAAGAGCAAAAAGATATTTCAGATGCACCCCTTTAGACCCCAATACAATGGAAATCAAGGCACCGATAAAATAACCGACCATACACCAGTTTGCCAGCGATGCATTCTGCAAATTATCCAGGTGCATCCCGACTCCTGCATACACATTGACAAACATCGCGCTGGAATTGATGATCATCAGCAATAAATAAAGCAAAGCCCCCATACGAATGGTACGCAGCCTCAACGCCCCCAAAATAAAGTAGGAAGACCGCCGGGTAACATCCATATAAAGAAAAATCCCGGCAAAAAGGATACTGATCGCCGTTGCCCAGCAAATAGATGGATCATCATACCAATCCAGCACCTTGCCATAAACCAGCACATAAGTGATGCACGTCAATGATATACAAAATGCGGTCACATTGCCGAATTTGCGGAAGTTGATAGGGAAACGTCCGGCAAAACCATGATTAGGCATCGTAATAAACAGTATCAGAATGGACAGCAGCAGAATACCCATCATAAAATAATATACATATTTCCATTCGTATTCGAAAGCCAGCCAAGCCGTTAGCGCCGTACCCATTTGCCCCAGGATCATAAAAAACAGATAAACTACCGGCTGGCTGACACATTTTTCGATATCCAGTTTATTCCATCCCGTCGCGTCTTTCGGTTCCATGCCGGGAGTAATATTACGCGTTGCCTCCATGCCAAAAGCATATTTGATCAGCGTAAACAGATTGACCATCATCAGTACCATACGCAGGAACCCTGTCAGCAGGCTGCAGAGTGCCAGCAAAAAGATACTGTCGGTTTTGGCACATACATAGCTGAATACATACATCAGTGCAAAACCTGCGATACACATCAGTTTCTCCCGTCGTATACAAACCAGTTCATACAAGAAGGGAGCAAATGCCGCCATACCGATGGAAGTCACAAAATTGGCAAACTGAATATGCTCGGAAATAATACCCAAGCCGCTCATCATCTCGGTACTGTTCACGGAGTATACCCCGCCCACCGAAAGAATCGGCAGGAAAAAGAACAGCAGAATAATAATACCTATCGGTTTGGGCACCCAATTGTAAAAAGGATAATTTCTAGGACACGAAGGCATGGCTATCAGAGTTTAGCTTTTACTACTACCATCATACCCGCCGCCAGCTTATCATTATCTTCCTTCGATAAATCCGTAAAATCAATACGGACAGGGATACGCTGCTGTATTTTCACAAAGTTTCCGGCAGAATTGTCAGTCGGCACCAACGAATATTTAGAACCTGTCGCTCCGGAAATAGCAGTCACTTTGCCTGTAAACTCTTTCTTACTGATAGCATCTACCGTGATAGCCACCTTCTGCCCGATGCGGAGATTCTCTATCTGCGTTTCTTTATAATTAGCAATAATCCATTTTTGTGTATCGGGCAAAATATATGTAATGCATTGCCCTGCTGTAATGAACTGCCCTTCTTCCAGAGAACGTCTGCCTAACTTGCCATCGCAAGGAGCCAGTACAACCGTATACGAAATATTCAGCCGTGCCATTTCAAGCGCAGCCATAGCACGCTGGATGGCAGCTTCCGTATTCTCACGACGGTGAGATACTTCATTCACTCCCGAAAGAGCCGCCTCCCGCTGGCGCCTGGTTGCTTCCAGTTTCTTAAAGGTAGCTTCATACTCTGTTGTAATCTGTTCCAACTGGATAGGTGTCGCCGCATTTCGTTTGACCAAATTTTCATACCGCTGACGGTCTTTCTCCAGTTTTGCTAGCCGGATTTCTATTTCAGCTATAGACGCATCATACACAGATGCAGTCGTTTGTGTAGTCTGCAAGGTAGCATTTATCACAGTGGCGCCTGCCTGCGCATCCTTCAATGCAGCCTCAGCTTCCATCACCCGGATTTTATATTCGCGGTCGTCCAGCACCAGCAAGGTATCACCTTTGCGTACCTGCTGATGTTCCGTAAAATAAATCTTATTAATATAGCCCGATGCACGCAGATTGACAGGCGACACATATTGCTCTATCTGCGCATCATTACTGGTTTCCGTCTGCTTATAGCCCAGAAAGAGAAAAACAATTTCAATTACTCCCCAAACAATCACAGCAACTCCAAACAGACTTACTATAATCTGCCAGCGGCGTAATTTTCTCATTTTCTTAGCTTTCTCCTGATGCGTACTGGAGACTGTATTATTTTCCATTGTTTCCATATGAATGATTCAATTAGTTATCTGTTATTTGAACAAGGATGAGATCTGTCCGGTTAGTTTCAGTAACATCAGGTTGGTCACCCGATAATTATAATGTGCACTAATGTAGTTGTTCTGTGCCTCGCTCATCCGCATTTCATCCTGCAGAACTTCAGTCATTGAAGTGATTCCTTCCCGATAGCGGTCGGTAGTAACCGTATACACTTCTTCGGCAAGCAGATAATTGTCTTTCTGTTTTTTAAAGTTCCGCTGGTTATTCATCAAGTCATTTACAGCATTCAAATACTGTGTTTGCAGATTCTTTTGTGTATCCAACCGTGAAAGCTTCATGGTTTCAATATCGATCATTGCTTTCCGAATCTTATACTTCTTATCCAAGCCATCAAAAATAGGAATACGCAAAGTCAGTCCCACTCCATAAGAACGGAACCAATGATTGGACGGCCCGGAATGAAACCAATGATAAGCCTCATCAGTATAAGCGGCAAACCTCCAGTTTCCCGTCAGATTGAGAGAAGGAATATAGCCATTACTTATCAATCGTTTCTGTCGCTCTGCCAGCTGCACCTGCGATTGGAGCAACTGAAGCTCATAGAGGTTTTCCGACAGTCCGGTCAAAGCAACCGTAGCGATACTATCCGTATTGACCGGCAACAGGCCGATTTCTTTTTCTGCCGGATAATCCATGATGTACTTCAGCATATTAAGCTGCTGCGTCATCATCGCCTGCGCATTGTCATACTGTACTTTCAGATTTTCCAGATTGATATTCACCCGCTTCAAGTCAACTTCCATTGCCATTCCATTATCAAAGAAAGCCTGTGTGATATCTCTCAGTTCTTCCAATCGGGTGATATTGGCTTTTATCAATGCAATCTGTTCCGCAGTGACCTGTCCCAAATAGTACATTTTACTGATCTGCAAGATCAGATCTTCCCGTGCCTTTTCATACGAAAGCCGGCTCATCTCATCCACAATCTCTGCTATGGAAATCGAAGTATAGAGAGTCTGATTATAAAGCGGCATCTGCAATTCTACCCCGGCATTGGCACCATATTGCAGCGTTCGGGTGATATTATAAGGTACTCCATAGGAAGAGCCGTCAGTTACTGAGACAGGCGGATCGATATTATCATTAAAGTTAGCAAAGCCATTGATTTGCGGCAACAACTTCAACCGATTCTCCGAAATGCCATACTTACTTTTCTGCATCGCTTTTCGTTTGCCCTGTAAAGAGAGATTGTTCTCAATCCCCATACGAAGGCAGTTCTCCAGAGTCAGAATATTCTGTGCGCCTCCATGAATGGCAGGGAGGCAAAAAAAGGTAAAAATGAACAATAGTCTTTTCATAATAATCGTTCTATATTCAGGCACAAATTTAATGGCTTGCGACAAAATGAGACTATCCATATATCGACTGTTTATGTTCATATTTTCCTTTTTCAGTCCGACATGGATACTTACACCATCACTACAGAATAGTGACACCATATTTAATAGACAAAACTCCGTCCTTTGTCGATTTCATTTTCATCTGTTTCAAGAACCAGTTAACTTTGGGATATTAAATCAATTAACAAAGAGAAAAGATGAAAAGAAACATGAAACTGATAGGGCTTGCAGCCTGCCTGATAAGTTGCACCAGTCTGGCTGTTGCACAAGAAAATCCTGAACCACAGGAAAGACAGCAACATGAACAACGCCTCCCACGCGAAGTCCTTAATCCGGAAAAGATAGCGACTCAGATGACTGATCAAATGCAGGAATCACTTCAACTGACAGAAAAACAATATAAGAAAATCTATAAACTGAATCTGAAAGAACAGAAAGAACATTTCAAAGCGATGCAGAACTCCGGCGAACAACGTCCGCCAATGATGGGTGGCGGCGAACCTCCAATGATGGGCGAAGGAGGTTTCCCCGGCGGTATGGGAGAACGTCCTATGATGAACAAAGAACAGGACTCTGCAGATGCACAAAAGAAAGCTGCAGAAACGAAAGAGAAAAAGATAAAAAAGATTCTGACCACGGAACAATACGAAAAGTGGCAAGCTCAACAAGCATCTGCCCGACAAAAGCATTCTCCCAAATAGATTTCTAACTATTTAAATATATAACAGCAAAACAGCGTTTGTTTTTCATAATTTTTTAGTGAATGCATAAGCGGCTCTCTTCGGGATGAAGGGAGCCGCTTCATTTCAACCATCTGACTACATTCTATCAGACAGCTAAAAAAAGTTATTCCCCGTTTATCCTTTGCTCATTCGACTTCTCCAGAAATTCGCCCGGCTTCATCCCGAATTGTTTCTGAAAGCACTTTGCAAAATAAGAAGGATTATTAAATCCCACCATATAGCTTATTTCACTAATACGATATTGATTCTCGGTCAATAATACCGCCGCCTTCTTCAATCTGACTAACTGTATCAATTCATTCGGAGTGATATTTGCCAAAGACTTAATCTTGGCAAACAATCCGGAACGGCTAATACATAACTGCTCAGCCAGATAATCTACAGACAGTTCGGGATTCGAGAAATTCTGCTCGATGATTTCATTCATCTTTGTAAGAAACTTCTCATCGGAAGAATTTCCTGCAATACTATTAAGCGGCATTAATGGCATTTCTGAGAATTTCTGCCGCAACAGTTTCCTCAGATCAACAATATTTTTAATGCAAGCCTCCAGATATTGTAAAGAAAAGGGCTTTTCAATAAACGCATCGGCTCCGCAATTCATACCTTCGATTTTAGAATTAACATCCGTCTTTGCTGTTAATAAAATAAAAGGAATGTGGCTCATCGTCTGATTGGAGCGCACTGCTCTGCACAATTCTCCTCCATTCATGCGTGGCATCATCCAGTCACTGACAATCAAAGTTACATCATTCTCTTTCAATATTTCCATAGCTTGCCCTCCATCTTCGGCAGTCAGGATATTGTATTGGTCAGAGAAACTGTTTGAGAGGAAAGATAGCATCTCCTTATTGTCATCTACAATCAGCATCACCGATTTATGCCTTGCTGCCTCAACGGGCAGAGCGTCTGATAGAATATCTTTTGGGAGAACTGTGTCAGCATTCTCTGCACTACTGTCTTGTTCACCTATTTCAGCACATTCTATAGGTAAAATCACTACGAAAGAAGAGCCTTTACCTACCACAGACTGCACTTCAATGTTACCCTTATGAGCATCGACAATGCTTTTCACAATGCTTAGTCCCAGCCCTGTACCCGGCTTATTATCCACCGCCTGATAGAAGGGTTTAAATATCTTCTCCTGATCTTCTTGGCTGATTCCCATACCATTATCTGTAACTTTAATGGTAAATGTACATGATTCTTGATTTACCATACACGACAGGACCACTTCATTCTTTGTATATTTGCTTGCATTTGTCAGTAAGTTACTGATTACTTTGGTGATTGCCTCAGGGTCGATGACTGCTACGAAATCCTCATTCGGATAATTCACCTTCAATTGCCCGCCTTGTTGAACAATTGTCGGTTCAAAACGTTCGCTTACCGCTTTCAGCAGCTGATAAACAGAATAAGGAACGCATCTGATACGAATCCCCTCACGTTCTACTTTTCGAAAATCGAGTAGTTGATTTACCAGAACAAGCAGCCGTTGACTATTGCGGTCGATAATATTCAAATCATCTCGCACAGTATCGGGCAATACAAACGTAGATCTGCGAATCTTCTCCAACGGTCCGATAATTAGTGAGACAGGTGTACGTATTTCATGAGCTATCATCGTAAAGAACTTGATTTTAGCTTCATGCATCTCTTTCTCTTTATTTTCTGTCAATTTATTCATGGCGGCAACATGCTTCTTCTCGGTCCGCTTCAACATAAAACGAATAAAATAGCCTAAAGCCACACACAAAAGGATGAAATAGAGAATCTTGAAAGCAGTCGTCCAGTAGAAAGGCGGATAGATCACGACTTTCAGACTTACCCCCTGATCGTTCCACAATCCGTCATTATTGGATGCTTTTACTCTGAACAGATAGGTTCCTGCTGGAAGATTCGTATAGGTAGCCTTGTTCTGTGCGCCTACATAATTCCAGTCTTTATCAAATCCGTCGAGCTTATACGCATACTGATTCTTCTCCGGCGTGCAATAACTCAAAGCAGCGTAGCGCAGACTAAAAACATTGTCTTTATAAGATAGCTTCAACTCATCAAGGCAGTCCAAAGAACGGGGCAACCATTTGTCTCCTACGGATATTTCTTTATTAAAAATCTCCAGTCCCGTGATGACCACCGATGGAATCTGCTCGTTAGAATGAATCTGAAAAGGATAAAAGGCATTGAACCCATTCACCGAACCGACGTAAATCTTTCCATTCGAAGTCTTCATTCCTGCATTGGGCATGAACTGGTCGCTTTGCAAACCATCGCTTTTCATGAATACCTGATAGTTCTCTCCCGGAATATAACGTACCAAGCCCTTCGTCGTAGTCATCCACAACGTGCGCTCGTCTTCGATGATACAGCAAATATTGTGGCTTGGTATGTCCAGCGCTATCGGATCGAACTGATCTTTTTCAACATCATACCGGCAAAGTCCATCCATAGTGCCGACCCATATCTGTCCGTTCCGATCTACCAAAACGCAATTTACTTGATCGCTGATCAATGCTCCGGTCTGCTTGCTATGCTGATAATTTTTCCAACTATCCGTCTGTGGGTCGTACTTAAACAATCCCCGTCCTTGTGTAGCGAACCAAAGGTTACCTTTCGTATCCTGATCAATATCTATCGTTAACCCTCCCAGTTGCTTTACACGGATAAAGTTGTCTTCTTCACGATTATAGAGATTGATCCCCGACATGGTAGCTACCCAAATACGTTGCTCGCGATCTTTGAATATGGCGTATGAACTGCTACCGTCCAGAGATTTCGGATCACCTTGATAAGACGTATATTGTTTAAATACTCCGGTACGGACATTCAATACATTTACTCCTCCGGTATAGGTTCCTATCCATAAATTGTCACCATCCATACAAAGAGCATGCACGTTGTGATAAGACAGACTATTTCTTCCTTCTTGGGGCATATAATGAATGAAGCGGTTATCGGCTGTTGATAAACAAGTTAAGCCTCCGTCATCTGAGGCAATCCATATATTGCCATTGGTATCTTCGCAGAAGTGACTGATAATGCTTCCTTTTACTGAATTGAAAAAACGGGATTGAGAGTAACTTTCAAATTGTCCGGTATTGGGGGATATGTAGTTGACACCTCCGTAGTAAGTGCCGATCCATACACCGCCCTCGCGATCCTTCATAATAGGATATACGAAACGGTTGGAAAGAGAAGAAGGATTCACCTCGTCGTAAGAGTAGAGTTTGTGCTCACCGGTGGAGGTATTAAAACTGCTCAATCCGTCGTCAGATCCTATGAGAAGTTGGTGAGGAGCATATTGCATGATAGAATGGATGTGCATGATTCCTTCTTTTTCGGAAGGATGGAGGTAGATAGTCACCTGTCCGCTATATCGGTCAATCTTTTGCAGCCCATCTCCCCAAGTACCCAGCCACAAATTATGTTCCGTATCTTCAAAAGCCACAATGGAAGGAGATTTGTATCGTTTCTCCTCATATTTTAGTTCAAATGGTTCAAACTTGTTTTCCGCTTTGTTTAGTTTGTAGATATACCGATCTCCTTGATTCGTCACCGCCCATACCCAATTTTCATTATCAATGCATAGTCCGGGCACAAAGCCTACACAGGCAGTAAACTCATATTGTTCCAATTTGTCCATCTGCCGATTGTACTTAAAGACCCCTTGCCCGCTAGTGGCAAGCCATAGGTTATCCTCTTTGTCCTTCTTGATATCATTGACGGCAGTCGTAATCTGTTTACCTTTCGATGTCTGCTTTTCAAAGAAAGAAAAAGTATTAGTGTCGTAAGCATAAAGATATAAACCCTCGCCTGTGCCTACCCACAGTTCATCTTCTCCTTCGTACAAAGCGGAAATATAGTTGCATCCCAGACCGTGGGTTGTCTGAGTAGTATATTGGTAGATCTTTACCCCCGTACCGTCGTAGCGATTCAGTCCCTCGTCCGTGCCAAACCATACATATCCTCGTTTATCTTGCAGGATGGCCCGCACGGTGTTAGAAGACAAACCGTCTGCTGCCGTGAAGCGACGAAAATTGAAATCTTTATTTCCTGCAAACACAGAGGAGGAAACAAAATAAGAAACCAATAAAAGGAATATAATAAGCCTTTTCATAGTACTTCCAGCTATAGTTTATTAAATGAATTGCAAGATTACTATTTTTCCAGAAAACAAGCTAAATTAAACAGCAGAAAGTTTCATCCGGCACTCAATTACCTTACCACTCTAGCCCGCTGGCGGAAGTAATATACTATCTCTACACTGTAATACTCTAATCAGTTTGATGGCAAATTTACTACTTACCGCTGATGGTTTTAGTTCCTGTTGCTTATAAATCTTAGTGCATCAAGAATCAAATCTTAGAGAAAAAGATAACAGATGATCCTTCAACAGCTTCGTACCTTTCAGCTTTATACGATAAGGCCATTGCGCATCCTCATGCTTATCTTGAGGATTCATCCAATGTTTCGTCGGAGCACCCATCACTACCAGCCACAAATGAGCTAGTTTCTGTTTCTTAGGAGTCACAAAACGTATCTTATCCTTTTCGTCTCTGCTCATATCTCCATAAATGGACTTTCCGTCTTCCGTTACTCCCACAAATCCGTATCGCCAACCGGCTTTCTCCACATTGAAGAGATGATATTCTTCTCCATTCCTTTCTCCTCTGAATTCCACCTCAACCTCTTTCCCCGCTTCGGGAACAACTAAGGGTATCGCATTATACCCATAATTCTCCGGACAATTCTCAGGCGCCACCTTGTGCCAACCGGAGGTTTCATCTATCAGCTTACAAGTATGCCGATTAGCATACAGACGAGTTTCTTTCCACACCCGTTCAAAATCCCAATTTATAAAATGTCGGCAGGCATCAAACATCTCATCACAAAACTGTGTCTGGTCCAATCCTGTCAGTCGTTTGTAAGTCATTACCGGGTCTTCACCGCGTTTTCCTTGTCGGAAGAGCTCTGCGATAAAAGGTAAGCCATGCTTCGTTCCCCAATATTCGAGCACATATGGAGAATGGTAAATGTTCTTCAGGTGCAGATACGCTTTATGCGTCAGTGTCATGAAGGCTTCCCAATGATACTTTTCATCCGTGATCCAATCGGGGTTTACTTGCCAAAGCATCCATTGCGAAGCCATCTCGAAAAATCCGCTACCTCCCCAAGCTTCCCCCTCTCCATCACAAGAGATCTGTGCCTGAAAGCTGTGTCCCAATTCATGAGCAATACAATTCAGCTTTTTATCCTGTATCCGGTTGGGAGCTATCCATAGTGCACCTATCTGTTGGTCGTAATCGCCTCCGTAGGCAGTGCCTTCCAATGAGTAATTCAGCATTACCATCATCCGGTACTTCTCACTCTTCGAACCCGGCTTAACGAATTTCAATGTATCACGGAAATAAACATAAAATGTTTCCAACTTATGCAACAAGTTCGGTAGATCGACCTTCATCGAATGCCCCTCCAATGGAGGAGGTGATGATAAATCGTTTCCAAAACCTTTTTCCCAGAATACAGCAAAGTTCTCACTATGCGCCATTCGATGGTAGCTCCATTTACTATCCGGATTCTGCAAATCCATTTGTTGCAGGTCTTTGGGGATGTAGATGGCTTTACCGGTGGGCAAAGGAACATTTTGGGCTGTTAGGATACCACTCATTAATATACTTAAT
>OHTB01001031.1_pt1 | contig 13379 bp, 5 predicted proteins | sample 1578771 | NCBI WGS metagenome assembly OHTB01 (sample SAMEA3879516, study PRJEB24766) | human gut metagenome | biome: human-associated habitat; feature: feces | place: USA | collected 1985/1987 | reverse complement strand
ATGTTCGGAGCCGACGAAAATGCCCGCATGGGTTCTATCGACCCACGTCAGGGAGTAGAGACCTGCGGATTGGTAGAACAGATGGCTTCCGATGAATTGATGCTTTGTATGACGGGTGATCCGCTTTGGGCAGAACACTGCGAAGAAGTGGCTTTCAACAGTTATCCGGCTGCCGTGATGCCGGATTTCAAAGGATTACGTTACATCACTTGCCCTAACCAGACGGTCAGCGACTCAAAGAATCATCATCCGGGCATCGACAACCGGGGACCTTTCCTGGCAATGAACCCGTTCAGCAGCCGTTGCTGCCAGCATAACCACGCACAGGGATGGCCTTATTATGCCGAGCATCTGATTCTGGCTACTCCGGATAATGGTGTAGCGGCCGCCATGTATGCCGCCTGCAAAGCAACGGTGAAAGTGGGTGACGGAAACGAAATAAGCCTTCACGAGCAGACGAATTATCCTTTCGAGGAAACCATCCGGTTTACGGTAAATACTCCGAAAGCTGTAAGTTTCCCGTTCTATCTGAGAATCCCTTCATGGACAGAGGGTGCAACTATCTTTGTTAACGGCAAAAAAGTAGCGGCTAACCCCGAAGCCGGACAATATGCCTGCATCAATCGCGAATGGAAAGACAATGACCAAGTGGAGATTCAACTGCCGATGCAACTTTCGATGCGTACATGGCAAGTGAACAAAAACAGTGTAAGCGTAGACTACGGTCCGTTGACAATGTCACTGAAAATTGACGAAGATTATGTGAAAAAGGACAGCCGCGCTACGGCTATCGGTGACTCTAAATGGCAGGAAGGCGCTGACGCCAGCCAATGGCCGACATACGAGATCTATGCAAAAACTCCTTGGAACTACGCATTGGTACTCGGTAAGAACGAACCTTTGAAAGACTTTAAAGTAGTACACAAAGAATGGCCGGCTGACAACTTCCCGTTCACGGTCGCAAGTACACCTATCGAGGTAAAAGCTATCGGACGCAAGGTTCCTTCATGGGTTATCGATCAATACGACTTGTGTAGCGAACTTCCTGAAATGGACGCTCCGAAAGGGGAAAAAGAAGAAATCACCCTGATTCCGATGGGAGCAGCCAGACTGCGGGTTTCGGCTTTCCCGAACACAAGAGAGTAAAAGATACCCGGTGATAAAGCATTAATCGAAAGACACTCATGAAGAAAAAAAATACATTTACATATCTGCTCATCGGACTGGGCCTCTGCTTCTCTTCCTTGGGAAGCGGGCTCCGGGCCGATACCCCCGAGAACTATACCAACAACCGCTATCCATTGGTACGCAAACCTTTGATGGAACTACCGTTAGGCAGCATTAAGGCAAAAGGATGGTTACAGGAAATGTTGGTAAGGCAGAAAAACGGGGCAACCGGGCAAATGGACAAACTGTATCCGCTGGTGATGGGCGAACGCAACGGCTGGCTCGGCGGCGACGGTGATCAATGGGAAAGAGGACCATACTGGATTGACGGTTTACTTCCTCTGGCATATATCCTGGACGATGCGCAACTGAAAGCTAAAGTGCAACCTTGGATAGAATGGGCTTTAAAAAGTCAGCGGGAAGACGGTTTCTTCGGTCCGGCCAAAGACTATCCCGGAGAGGCCGGCATACAACGGGATAACTCTCACGACTGGTGGCCGCGTATGGTGATGCTGAAAATACTCCAGCAATATTATTCTGCCACGAACGATCAACGGGTCATCCGGTTTATGACCGACTATTTCCGTTATCAACTGAAAACGTTACCGGAAAAGCCGCTCGGCAACTGGACTTTTTGGGCAGAGTTCCGTGCCTGCGATAATCTTCAGGCCGTATACTGGCTCTATAATATCACCGGTGATTCATTCCTACTCGATCTCGGCAAACTGATTCATCAACAAAGTTTCAGCTTTGTAGATATGGTGAACCGGGGAGACCTGAAACGTATCAATACGATTCACTGTGTCAACCTGGCACAAGGTATCAAAGAGCCTGTCATCTATTATCAGCAAGAGCCCGACAAAATGTATCTCGATGCGGTTAAATGTGCTTTTCGTGACATTCGCCAGTTCCACGGACAACCGCAGGGTATGTATGGTGGTGACGAGGCATTGCATGGCAACAATCCGACCCAAGGTTCAGAACTCTGCTCAGCTGTGGAACTGATGTACTCGCTGGAAAAAATGGTAGAGATTACGGGAGATATCGACTTCGCCGACCATCTGGAAAGGATTGCATTCAACGCACTGCCCACCCAGATTTCAGACGATTTTATGACAAAACAATATTTCCAACAAGCCAACCAGGTGATGGTATCACGCCATCGTCGCAATTTCGATCAGGATCACGGAGGAACGGACAACTGTTTCGGGCTGCTGACGGGATATCCTTGTTGTGCATCGAACATGCACCAAGGTTGGCCTAAATTCACCCAAAGCCTCTGGTATGCCACTCCTGACGGCGGACTGGCTGTTACAGCATACGTTCCATCGGAAGTGACGGCCAAAGTAGCGGATGGGTGTACGGTAACTTTCAGTGAAGAAACCTATTATCCGATGGATGACAAAATAAGTTTCACCCTCCAATCGATGGACAAAAAACGGAAAGAAGTAAACTTCGCTCTCCAATTACGTATCCCGAAATGGTGTAGACAAGCCGGAATATCAGTCAACGGACAACTTCTTCAACATGCCGAAGGAGGCCGGATGGCCATTGTCAACCGCAACTGGAAAAAAGGGGACCGGGTGGAACTCCATCTGCCGATGGAAGTCACTGCCAGCACCTGGTATGAAAATTCGGTAACCATTGAACGCGGTCCGTTGGTATTTGCCTTGAAGATGGAAGAAAAATGGGAGAAGAAAGAGTTTGAAGAGCCGTGGTATGGTCCGTATTATTACTCAGTGACTCCTACCGAACCATGGAACTATGGATTGGTTGATTTCAATCGTAACAAAGCGAACGAACATGCCCGTGTAACGATTCATACGGAAAAGCAATCTTCCGTATTCCCCTGGAATAAGGAAAATGCCCCGATAGAAATACGGATGAAAGCAAGATTGGTACCTTCATGGAAACTTTACAACGAAATGGCAGGGCCTCAACCTTATTCTTTCTGTAGCGGAGGCGAAGGGCCGGAAACAGAAATCACCCTGATTCCTTATGGATGCACTACATTAAGAATAACGGAATTTCCGGTAGTGGGAGCCTCCCGATAGAGAGGTGAATAATCACTCCGAACCATTATAATAATAACTCAATATTCATACACAAGTCCTCCTTTCTCTCCTGCCTGCAAGTGGAGGGGAAAGAAGGACTCAAACACACAATTACAATGAAAAAACTTTTAGCAGCAGCAATGCTATTCATGCTGAACAGCTGGTCCTGTTTCAGTGCAGATACTCCGCGAGCGGAGTATCCCCGTCCACAGTTCGAACGGGAACAATGGGTAAACCTGAACGGGACCTGGACATTCGATTTCGATTTTGGTAAATCAGGAAAAGACCGCCGTCTGCAGTCGGCAGAGAAGTTTGATAAGAACATCACTGTACCCTTCTGCCCGGAAAGTAAACTTTCGGGAGTAGGCTATACCGATTTCATCGAACAGATGTGGTATCAACGCAATATTACCATCCCATCGGACTGGAATGGAAAAAAGATATTCCTGAACTTCGGTGCTGTGGATTATTGTGCGGAGATCTACGTCGATGGTAAATTCGTACAACGTCATTTCGGCGGTTCGTCTTCGTTTGCCGTAGATCTGACTCGCTATGTTACCCTCGGAAAGACTCACAATCTGGTGGTATTCGTACAAGATGATCTCCGTTCCGGACTACAAACCGGAGGAAAGCAATGCGGTAACTATTATTCGGGAGGCTGCTCTTATACCCGTACTACCGGTATCTGGCAGACTGTATGGATGGAAGCTGTCTCAGCCGACGGTCTGAAGTCAGTATTCGTACGCCCGGACATCGACCAGAAACAGTTGGTCATCGAACCGGAATTTTATAATGAATCGGCCAACACATTGGAAATCACCTTGAAAGACGGAAATAAAACCGTTGCCAAGAAAAGTGTAAATTGTGCCAACAGTTCGGTAGTAGTTCTGCCGGTGAAGAATATGAAACTGTGGTCGCCGGAAGATCCGTTCTTATACGATCTCGTTTATCAGGTAAAAGATGCCAAAGGTAACGTACTGGACGAAGTGAAATCATACGCCGGTATGCGCAAAGTGCACACAGCCAACGGACGTTTCTATCTGAACAACCAGCCTTACTTCCAACGTCTGGTACTCGATCAGGGATTCTATCCGGAAGGTATCTGGACAGCTCCGAGCGATGAAGATCTGAAGAACGATATCGTATTGGGAAAAGAAGCCGGTTTCAACGGGGCACGTCTTCACCAGAAAGTATTTGAAGAGAGATATTATTACTGGGCCGACAAACTGGGATACATCACCTGGGGAGAATCGGCAAGCTGGATGCTCGATGTAAACAAGGAGCTGGCTGCGCGTAACTTCCTGGGTGAATGGAGCGAAGTAGTGGTTCGTGACCGCAATCATCCCTCACTCGTAACCTGGACTCCTTTCAATGAAACCTGGGGTGGCGGTCCGGATGCTTATGTCCGCTTGGTACGTGACGTATACAACATTACCAAAGCCATCGATCCGACTCGTCCGGTAAACGACGCCAGTGGTGATAACCATGTGATAACAGATATCTGGAGCGTACACAACTACGAACAGGATCGTGCCAAACTGACTGAACAGCTAAAAATGGAAGAAGGTAAAGAGCCTTACCGCAATGCGCGTGACAAGGACTTCCTGGCCGTTTACGAGGGACAACCTTACATGGTTGACGAATTCGGCGGTATCCCCTGGATGGCAGAGAAAGATCGCAAAAACTCATGGGGATACGGTGGTATGCCTGAAAATGCAGAAGCATTCTACAAGCGTCTGGAAGGTCAGATCGATGCTTTTATCGACTCACCGCATGTGACAGGTTTCTGCTATACTCAGCTGACTGACGTGGAACAGGAGAAAAACGGTATCTACTATTATGACCGTACTCCGAAATTGGATATGAAACGAATCAAAGCTATTTTTGAGAAAATAAAATAAAAGGAGTGCCTCCCTATAAGGGGACATTGCAGAAATCTGTTTACCTGTGATGGGATACTTTCATGAAAGGGAGGCTTTCAACTGTTATCTGCTATTTTATTATTTTGCAAATCAATAGTTGAGTCGTTGTCGGGTGTAGGGTATACAACCGGATAGTGGCCTGTAAAGACCGTACCCCCGACTCAACTACTGATTGCCATTATTTAAATACAAGTATGAAAAAATCATTCATTGCCCTCACCTTCCTGCTCGTTCCGGCTTGTCTGTCGGCACAGTTGGGAGGTAAAATCTACCTTCAGAGAGCCGATTCACTCCTTCAACGAGTACTGTCTCTTTATGAGGTAAAGAAGTATGGATTGCTGATGGAGACTTATCCACGGAATCCCAAACAACAAATTACATATACAGCCAACACCGGTTCGGAAGTTACTCAACAAGAAGTATCCTTCTTATGGCCTTATTCGGCAATGGTGTCAGGTTGCGTATCGCTTTATAAAACATCCGGCAACAAGAAGTACAAAAAACTGATGGACAAACAGATCAAGCCCGGACTCGACTTGTACTGGGATACCACCCGCCAGCCGGAATGTTATCAGTCTTATCCGGCCTTCGCCGGACAAAACGACCGTTACTATGATGACAACGATTGGGTAGCGATTGACTTTTGCGACTATTATGCCGTGACAAAGAACAAAGAGTACTTAAAGAAAGCCATCGCCCTGCACGACTACATCTACTCCGGGTGGTCGGACGAACTGGGAGGTGGAATCTACTGGTGCGAACAGAAAAAGGAATCAAAGAACACTTGCTCGAACGCACCTGCAACGGTTCTTTGCATGAAGCTCTACAAGTTGACCAAAGATAAAAAATACCTCGACCAGGCAATGGCAACTTACCATTTGCGCGATCCGTCGGATTTTGTCTATTGGGACAACAAGAACCTGCAAGGCAAGATCGGTTATGCCAAATATACGTACAACAGCGGACAGATGATTCAGGCAGGTGTACTGCTCTATCAGGCCACCGGTGACGAACAATACCTGAAAGATGCACAACAAACGGCCAAGGGATCTTACGAGCATTTCCTGAAACCGCAACCAACGGTAAAAGGAGAAATGAAGTTTTTCCCGTCTAGCCCATGGTTCAACGTCATCCTTTTCCGTGGTCTGAAAGCCCTTTACGAAGTTGACAAAAACGATACTTATGTAAAAGCTATGATCGACAATGCAGACTATGCCTGGCAGTACACCCGCGATGAAAACGGGCTGCTGAACAACGACTGGTCGGGCAACCGGAAAGACAAGTTCAAAAGCTTGCTGGAAAATTCCTGCATGATTGAACTGTACTCGGAAATCAGCGAACTCTAATATAGATTTACCACAGAGGACACGGAGTTGTAGCTTACTGTTAAACAAGTCAGCATATCTCAAAGAAGATTTCCTCTCAGGCTCTCCGTGCACTTTGTGGTAAATTCACAACAGACCTGCACAAACCAATAATCTTACTAAAATGAAAGCAACTACCTCCTTGGCAACTTCTTGCCGCCGACTCCTGTTATGGGGAGTACTCACCCTTCAATGTCTTTTTAGCACCGCCCAAAAACGATTCACTGCCGATGTGGAACAACAAGCGGAAAAAATACTCTCACAAATGACCCTTGACGAGAAACTGTCTTATATAGGGGGTATCAATTGGATGTATACCCGTCCGCTGGAACGTTTCGGCATCCCCCAACTGAAGATGAGCGATGGCCCACAAGGGCTGGGAACACACGGGCCCTCTACTGCTTATCCGTGTGCACTGATGCTGGCTGCCACCTGGAACGAACAATTGGCTACGGAATACGGAAGCGCCCTGGGTAAAGATTGCCGCGCACGAGGAGTACATGTCGTTTTAGGTCCCGCAGTCAACATTTACCGTGCTCCGATGTGTGGACGTAATTTCGAATATATGGGAGAAGACCCGTATCTCACTTCACGCATGGCAACCGGATATATAAAAGGCGTACAAGGGCAAGGGGTCATGGCTACCATCAAACACTTTATCGCCAATAACTCGGATTATGATCGTGATCATATCAGTTCGGATATTGATGAACGAACTCTAAACGAAATTTATTTCCCTTCTTTTCGGGCAGCCGTACAAGAGGCCGAAGTAGGTGCAGTGATGTCAAGCTACAATCTGCTGAACGGAATTTATACTACCGAACACCCGTGGCTGCTGAAAGATGTACTAAGACAGCAATGGGGCTTCAAGGGAATTCTGATGTCCGACTGGGGATCGACTCATCATTGCATCCCTGCCGTAAAAGGAGGGCTCGATCTCGAGATGCCTGCCGGAAGCAAGATGCAACCCGAAGAACTGAAGTACTACTTACGAACAGGTGATATCACAATCGAAATGATAGACGAAAAGGTACGCCACATCCTGCAAACTCTCCTTGCTTTCGGATTCCGGGAAACACAGCAGCCGGATACTCATATCCCACTGAACAATCCGCAATGCGCCCAAACCGCTCTGAGCGTAGCGAGTGAAGGCTTGGTATTGCTGAAGAATACCAACCAGATCCTTCCAATCCGCTCCGGCAAAGTGAAAACAATCGCTGTAGTAGGTAAAAACGCACAAGGATATGTTTGCGGAGGCGGCAGTGGTGAAGTACATCCGTTCCAATATGTATCCGTATTGGACGGTATACGCAAAGAAGCCGCCGAAAGAGACATCCGGGTAGAATATCTGGATGTATACGACTATTTACCGACTATTATTTTTACCGATACTGAAAGAAAGCAAAAAGGCTTCCGTGCTCAGTACTTCGATAACATGAATTTAGAAGGCACTCCGAAAGTGGAACAGACTGAGACGAAAATAAACTATTCCTGGTCGGGTGGTACGGGATTAAAAGAGATGCCCAAAGAGCAATTCTCCGTCCGGTGGAATGGAACCATCTGTCCACAGGAAACAGATGAATACCTGTTCACCCTTGGCGGAGACGATGGATACAGACTATATATCGATGGAAAACTCATCGCAGACGAATGGCACGAAGGTGCTTTCCGCAATTCCACTTATCGTTGCATGCTGGAAGCCGGTAAAAAGTATGACCTGAAGATAGAATACTTCCAGAAAGGCGGAGGTGCTGCTGTCAATTTTATATGGAAACAGAAGAATGCCTCAAACAATTTATTCGTTGAAGCACTGAACCGAAACGACCTGGTAGTGGCTTGTATCGGATTCAACTCAGATACGGAAGGAGAAGGACGAGACCGTACCTTCGAACTCCCCGAAGACGAAGCACAATTACTGCAGAATACGCTGCAATCTAAACGTCCCGTAGTAGGTATCGTCAATGCAGGGGGCAATGTAGAGATGCAAAGCTGGGAACCTTCCCTGAAAGGACTACTATGGGCATGGTACGGAGGCCAGGAAGCCGGAACGGCAATCGCACGTACACTCTTCGGGGAGCTCAATCCTTCGGGGAAATTACCTGTCACTTTTGAGAAACGATGGGAAGACAATCCCACTTTTCACAGCTACTACGATCCGGACGGAGACAAACATGTAGAGTACACCGAAGGTATATTTGTCGGATATCGTGGATACGATAAACTGAAACGGGAAGTACAATATCCATTTGGTTACGGATTGTCGTATACCCGTTTTAAACTTTCGGCACCGACTGTCGATACTCCGAAAACGGACGGTTCGGTAACAGTCACCTGTAAACTCACCAACACCGGAAGAACGGCAGGCGCAGAAGTCGTACAACTTTATGTATCCAACAAAGATACGACAGTGGAACATCCGGAAAAAGAACTGAAAGGCTTCCGGAAAGTATATCTGGAACCGGGCGAAACAAAGAGTATAGAAATTACTGTTCCGGCAGAAGCATTCTCACATTATGATACGGGTAGCCGGAGATTTGTCATCGACCGGGGTAGCCACGACATCTTGTTAGGATTTTCTTCCCGGGATATCAAAGCAAAGATGTCGGTCGGGATTTCACGTTAAAATAGTCTAAACTTGAGCCGGACGTGTCTCCGTTCGTCCCAAAACGTGTTTAATTTGCAATATTGTTAAAACCCAAAGCCTATGAAACTCAAACATATCCCCTTACTCCTGTTGGTACTGACCTGCTGTCCGGCTTGTCAAAACAAGAAAGCTTCTGCCACTAAAGAGATTCCTTCCGAAGCTACTTATACCAATCCACTATTGGCAGTAGGAGCAGAACCATGGGCTGTCTTTCACGAAGGCAAATATTATTACACGCAAGGAGCCGAGAATAAAATTATCCTTTGGGAAACCAATGACATCACCGACCTGGAACATGCTGCCCGGAAAGAAGTATGGATTCCAAAAGAAATCTCCAACTCTTATCACCTCTGGGGACCGGAGATACACCGGATTGACGGGAAATGGTATGTTTATTTCGCAGCAGATGACGGCAACATGGACAATCACCACATCTATGTCATAGAAAACAGTTCTCCCAACCCGTTGGAAGGTGAATTTGTGATGAAAGGACGAATTAAAACTGACAAAGACGATAATTGGGCAATCCATGCCAGTACATTCGAGCATCAGGGTCAACGTTATCTCATTTGGTGTGGATGGCCTAAGCGCCGGATTGAAACAGAAACTCAATGTATCTATATTGCCAGGATGGAAAATCCGTGGACACTCTCGTCGGACAGGGTGATGATTGCGGAACCGGAATATGAATGGGAACGTCAATGGATCTCACCTGATGGCAGTAAAACAGCTTACCCAATCCACGTCAACGAGTCCCCACAATTCTTTGAATCGAAGAACAAGGACAAAGTGCTGATATACTACTGTGCCAGTGGAAGCTGGACTCCCTACTATTGCATCGGACTGCTGACTGCTGATGCCGGCAGTGACCTGACCAATGCGGCATCCTGGAAGAAACAGGATACTCCTGTCTTTGAGCAGCAACCCGAAGACAGTGTTTTCGGACCGGGTAGTCCCTCTTTTGTCCCTACACCGGATGAAAAGGAATGGTACATGCTTTATCATGCCCGAAAAATCCCCAACGATGCACCGGGAGCAACAGACTCCCGTAGTCCCCGTCTGCAAAAAATAAGCTGGGATGCAAACGGGATGCCTGTTTTGGGAAAACCTTGCAAAGAAGGAACGCAAATTAAATAGTACAATCCGATCGATCTATTGTATACACAGTTATACATCCCCTCTTTGTCAATACCCTCTTTACTCTTTTTCCATCAACTGAAAGGAGAGTAAAGAGGGTACTGATTGTTTAAGCGATGACAGTCATCTATCCCCTGTGGTGCATCATATATCTTGGGATAATGCGGAGTCCGCACTTGTATCAATGATAATCTTTCGGCAATACTCCAAACTGAATCTTAAAGCATTTGGCAAAATAGGACGAAGAACTGAAGCCGATTTTCTCACACACTTCGGTTATGCGCACTCCGCTTTTCAGCAGCTCGGCAGCTTTATTCAAACGGATAGTCTTCAGGTAATCATTGGGCGGCATACCGGCCAAGGCCTTTATCTTACGATAGAAATTGGAACGGCTCATATTGAGTGACTCTGCCAGTGTATCGACAGAGAAGTTCTCGTCCGAAAGCTGTGCCTCGACCGCTGCCCGAACCTTAGCCATCAATTCACAATCTTTCTGAGACACAGAATATTCTACCGGGCTGATAGGGGAAGCCCCATTGCCACCTGATAATTCAGCCATCATTTTATGGAAGGCTTGGCGCAGCTTCAGCAAATTCTCAATCTGCTTGCGTAACTGACGGATAGAGAACGGTTTTTCAATATATACGTCGGCACCACACTCGAAGCCTTCCACCTTGGCTTCCAGTGTCGTTTTTGCAGTTAACAGGATGACAGGTATATGGGAGTATTCAATGTCCGACTTAACTTTTGCCGTTAACTCCAAACCGTTCATCTCCGGCATCATCACATCACTGACAATCACATCCACTGTCTCGTTGGCAAGTACCTCAAGTGCCTGCCGGCCATTCTGAGCTTTCAAAACTTTAAACCAGGTACTCAGAGATTCCCGGGTCAGATTCAGCAAGTCGACATTATCTTCCACCAACAGAATGGTAAATTTACTGCCCGATAACTCGGTACCCTGTTCTTCGTCAGCCGCTTCTCGACCATCCGGTATCACTACTTCCGGTTCTTCGGATACAGCCTCTTTACCCCAAGGCAAAGTGAGGACAAAAGAGGATCCACCATATACACTATCTTCAAGGCTCAACGTACCATGGTGTGCTTCAGCCAGTGATTTGGAGAAAGCCAAACCGATACCTGTACCTACTGCTCCCGATTTTCCGTCTTTCACCTGGTAGAACGCCTCAAATACTTTCCGCTTTTCAACATCCGGAATACCCGGACCGTCATCACTCACCGAAACCCGGAAGCCTTCGTCGGAAGAGACTAATTTGATATCGATACGGCTTTGGGCATATTTTACTGCATTACCTATCAGGTTGACAATAATTTTGCAGACCTTTTCACGATCGACCGAAGCAAAGATCTCGCCTTCCGGCAGATCAAGCATCACCGAGATGCCTTTCAGTTCGGCGGGACTCGTAAACTGACTGTGAACATCACTTACCAATTGGTTGATATCACACTTCTTCAGACTCAACTGCACCCCACCATTTTCCATTTTCTGAAAGTCGAGCAACTGGTTGGTAATCCCCAAAAGGTAATTGACATTCCGGTCGATTACCGATAAGTACTTGGCATCCCGCCCTTCTCGTTTATCTTCCAATAGTTTCTCAAGAGGAAGCCGGATCAGACTCAGTGGAGTACGGATTTCATGCACCAGATTAATAAAGAAACTGATCTTCGACTTGTAGACCTCTTTTTCTTTCGTAGTTTGGTACTCTTCCATACGACGTTTGTATTTCTTCTTCACATGCCGGTTCCAATGCCAGCCTGCATAATAGGCAAGACCGAGGAGGAGAAGTGTATAGACACAATATGCCCATGTAGTCAGCCACCATGGAGGCGTGACTACAATCAGCAAGGAAGTAGTCTGGTCATTCCATTTATGATCGTTGTTCGAACCCCGTACCTCAAACTCATACTTGCCTGGAGGCAAATTGGTATAAGAAGCCGTATTCTGTTCGGAGTTAATAACCCACTCTTTATCTACTCCTTTCAGGCGGTAAGAATAACGGTTTTTCAAAGGATCTTCGTAACTCAAGGCTACAAAGCTCACAGAGAAAGTATTATGTTCGTAAGGTAACGTTATGGTTTCCGCACGATAGAGAGGACCTTCCAGATGAAGAATATCCTGCACCAGCCGTTCATCCGTCGTATAAGGCAGGCGTATTTCGGTGATATATACGGAAGGGATGTACTGATTATCCATGAATTGATCGGGGACAAAAGAATTGAAGCCACTGATTCCTCCGAAATAGAGTTTACCACTTGCTGTTTTCAATGAAGATTGGGCTGTAAACTGATTGCCTTGCAGTCCGTCATTCACCGTAAATTGGCGGAAATGCTGCTTTGTGATCGGATTGATCGTTATCAACCCGGCATTACTGGATATCCAGAAGTCACCGGTCTTGTCTTGTTCAATGGAGTAGATGACCCGGTTGGGCAATATTGTATTATCCGGATCGAAATCAATAAATGTTTCAGTCTTCGGATCGAACGAACAAAGTCCGCCTCCATTGGTACCAACCCACATGGTACCTTTCAGATCTTCAAATAATGTAATTACGGAATTATTAGTGATGGTAGTCGAATCATTCCTTTCATGCTGGAAATGTTTCCAATGCCCGTTCCGGGTATTAAAACGAAACACACCGCTATTGGATGTACCAATCCAAAGATTGTCGTACATGTCTTCCAGAATATCAACCACAGAGACCATTGACCCTACTGTGGTAATTGTCGAGAAATTGTCTTCCCGGGGATTGTAACGACACAGTCCCCAACTGGTTCCTACAAAAATATCCCCGCTTCGATCTTTATATACTGCCAGGACATCGTCACTGCAAATTGTGTTCGGAGTATCCTGCAGATGATTGTACGATTTCACATGGCCGGTCCGGAGGTCGAGTACCTTCAACCCTTCGGCATAAGTACCAATCCACAAACGCTCGCCATCCAACAACAAAGAACGTATGTCGTACTTCTTATCCACGCCTCCGCCTATCGGATAAGCGGTCAGTTGATGAGTGGAGACATCGAAGAAACACAACCCATCACGAGTACCCACCCAGATATCCCCGGCAGC
>OHTB01001021.1_pt1 | contig 13441 bp, 10 predicted proteins | sample 1578771 | NCBI WGS metagenome assembly OHTB01 (sample SAMEA3879516, study PRJEB24766) | human gut metagenome | biome: human-associated habitat; feature: feces | place: USA | collected 1985/1987 | reverse complement strand
AAGAGTGAAGGGGAAAGTGGCAGTAAAATAATATTAAAAAATTAAAAGAATTGGGCTACATAAAGGAGATTAAATAAATGACTAGAGAGGTATTAGAAAAAAAATTAAAAATAGCTGGAATTCCAGATTATATTTATAATCTGACAGGACAAGGAAAAAATGATGAATGTTTATGCTTGGAAAAAATTCAGGATAAGTGGTCGGTTTATTATTTAGAAAGAGGTATTAAGACAACAAATGAAATTTTTGACTCTGAAAATGATGCGTGTCAATTTTTGTATGACCAATTAATGAATTAAAAAACATATTATTAGGGTTATACTCTGGAACTCCCAACAACCTATAGCCTCTGCATGTCTATTAATTAACCATCATAGCTGTTGCGAAGCAATTAAGAATCCATGATGTTAATTAATAGACACTAGCGAAATTTTGCCGAGCTGGGTATACGAACAAATATTGCAAAATGAATATGCTGATGTAACGCACTCCTAGCAACAGAATATTGCGAAAGCTTTGAAGCAAAAGCAAAAACCAATCCTCAGGGCACAAACAGCTCTGAGGGATTTTTTCGCAAAAAATGAAAAAAGTAGAGAAATTTTTCCGGTGTGACTGCTGTGTGACCACCATAGTGTATACTGTAATGTAGAAAGAAATAACAAAGAAAACGATATTAAATCGGGAATAAAATGTGAGGTGAAGAGTGATTAATGAGAAAACTGAATTTTTACCACTGGGAAGTATCGTGGTTGTAAAGGGATATTAATTCCTGTTGACAATATTAAATTAAATAAATAGGGAAATTAATGTGTATGAATAATATTACAAAAAATAGATTGATTCAGGTTGGAAAGAACAACGAAAAATTAATACTGATTTGATCCGAAAGAAATATGATGAAATTGGATTAGAATATCCAGAAGTTGTAGATAAATTCTTAAAAGAATATGGCATGTTAAATATAAATCCTAGAGATAAGTGCTATTTTGATGTTTCGTTTAATGCAATCAAAGCAATTGGATGTAATCTTGATGGTTCATATTTTAAAGAGTGTTTAGCTGAATATGATATAAATGAAACAGTATATCCAATTGGAGAAGCTTGTAGAAAGAATTTATTAGTACTAATGACATTAACAGAATCGTTTTATTGTTTTACAGATGGGCTATTATTATTTTTGGGTGGTTCAGTTGATGAAATGCTTGATTGTATAGTAGGAGAATGTAGAAAGCCAATAGAAATTGAATAGGTGATAATTGATGAAGACAAGATTCCAAAAGATATGTCAAAGCGGATGTGTATGCAGTTTGAAGTATCTAGAATTGATATTTGGTAATATCAAATGCAATTTGATAATGAAATTATTGAGGCTGCAGAACATGAAGGAAAAGTATAGAGATTTCCATTTTGGAGAATTTATCGAAAAGCCAAATCAGTGTGGATATTTTGAACAAAATGGAAATTGGTATACATACGTAATAGATGAAAGAAATTTTTGTATATTTACAGGACCATTTAATGGGAGCGCAATAATATATGCGTTTTCTATAGAAGCTGGAAATGGAAGATTATGGGAAAGCGAAAAATATAAGTTTTGATAAAAATACAGGAGAAATACAAGGGATGATGATTACAAAATAAAATTGATGAATAAGTAATGCCTGCTGATTAAGAAGATATCTGTAATTTCTAAATTTTATGTTTGCATCGCTTATACCATAATCAGAACAAATGCACAGTGGTATATTATTTTTTTAATATTTAGGGTGACAAAACAATATATTTATAATAAAATGATATTGTTAAATTATTAATAAAAAGCATACTAAAGAGAGGAGAAAGTTATGCAGGACATTAGTATCATTGGAATTATTGTTGCAGTTGTTGTTCTTGTTATCCTGTTGTTTATGGCAATCGGATACGTGAAGGCACCGCCTGATATGGCGTATATCATTTCAGGTGTGAAGAAAAAGTCAAAGGTAGTTATCGGAAAGGCGAGCATACGTATTCCGTTTTTTGAGCGTCTTGATAAGCTGAATCTCAGACTGATACCTATCGATGTAAAGACGAGCAATGCAGTACCGACAGCAGATTATATCAATATCAACGTCGATGCTACGGTAAACGTAAAGATCAGTAATAATCCTGAAAAGCTACGCCTTGCGGCTGAGAATTTCCTTAACAAAAACACAGAGTATATCGCTGGTGTTGCCAGAGAGGTTCTCGAGGGTAATGTACGTGAGATTGTTGGAAAAATGAAGCTTGAAGAGATGGTCTCAGACCGTCAGAAGTTTGCCAATCTGGTAAAAGAGAATGCAGAGCCTGATCTTGCGGCAATGGGACTTGATATCATCAGCTTTAATGTGCAGAATTTTGTGGATGGCAACGAGGTAATAGAGAATCTTGGTATCGACAATATCGTAAAGATTAAAAAGGCCGCCGCCATCGCAAGGGCAGAGAGTGAGAGAGACATCAAGGTAGCTCAGGCTTCGGCTGACAAAGAGTCAAATGATGCAGCGGTTGCAGCACAGACAGAGATTGCCAAGAAACAGAATGAGCTCGCTATCAAGAAATCAGAGCTTCAGATGGAGGCTGATACAAAGAAGGCTATGGCGGATGCGGCTTACGATATTCAGAAGGAGGAGCAGCGTAAGACCATTGAGGTTGCCACAGCAAACGCTGATATTGCAAAGCAGGAGCGAGAGATTGAGTTAAAGCAGAAAGAGGTTGCAGTAACAGAGCAGTCTCTTGAGGCAGAGGTCAAGAAAAAGGCTGAAGCCAATAAATACGCGGCACAGCAGCAAGCAGAGGCACAGCTCTACCAGCGTCAGAAGGAAGCTGAGGCAAGACAGTTCGAGGCACAGCGTCAGGCGGAGGCACAGAAAGCAGAGGCAGAAGCCATGAGATATGCCAAGGAGCAGGAAGCTGCCGGTATCCGTGCAGTCGGAGAGGCAGAAGCATCAGCTATCCAGGCAAAGGGTATTGCAGAGGCTGAGGCTATGGAGAAAAAGGCAGAGGCATATGCCAAGTACAATAAGGCAGCCGTTGCAGAGATGATGATTAAGGTGCTGCCTGATATCGCAGCCAAGGTTGCAGAGCCACTTGGACAAATCGACAAGATTACTATTATCGGTGGCGGTGATGGCGAAAATGGTGTAGGCAAGGTTGCCGGAAATGTACCGGTTGTAATGGCAAAGGTATTTGAGAGTATGAAAGAGGCAACAGGTATTGATTTATCTGAGATTATCAACGCTGATTCATATGACGCAAAGGTAAATCGCAACGTAAATGTAACCGGACTTGATGGAGTAAATCTCGTTGTAAATGCGGATACGGACAAAAACGGTGAAAAGACTGAAAATTAAATAGTGTTATATTAATCCGCTATACGATAGGTGAGTATAGCGGATTTTTAATATTTTCTGAAAAAAGACAAATATTTGAAAATTACATGATTATATGATATATTTTGTTGCATAAAAGCAGATTGCCTGTACATGGTGACATATATAAATAATGAAGAGGAAAATCTATGAACGATAAAAGAAAGATAATAGCAATATTTATAATTGTTGCGATAGTAGCTGCGCTGGCTGCAGTTGCCACATTTTTTGTGATTAAGTCAGCAAAAAACGAGGCTAAGGGCTCGTCACAGATGACGGAAACAGCCACAGAGGATAGTTCAGACAAGGACGACCCGCAGCACACAGGAGACAATGCCGGCTCAATGAGTGTGACATCTGATGATGGGGCTTCTGCGGATGAGACACAGATACTGTCTGCAAGCTCTGTTGCGGAAAACAGTAACCTGACCTTCGGAATTGATGTATCTAAATATCAGGGCACTATAAAGTGGGACAAGGTTGCCGCAGGCGGAATTGATTTTGCAATGATACGTGTGGGCTACAGAACCCAGAAAACAGGCGAGATGTGTGTTGATACAAATGCAAGATACAACATGCAGGAGGCGCAGAAAAATGGCATAAAGGTCGGAGTATATTTCTTTTCATCAGCAGTAAATGAAACAGAAGCCATTGAGGAGGCAGACTGGGTAGCAGACTACATATCAAAATATCAGATTACATATCCGGTGGCATTTGACTGCGAGGGCTTCACTGACTCAGCCAGCAGACAGTATGGCATGTCATCAGAGGCACGCACCAAAGTAGCTGAGGCATTTTTGCAGGAAATATATAATAAAGGATATACACCTATGTTTTACGCTGCAATGAATGAGTTGTCGGCAAACAGCCAGTGGGATACTAAAACGCTTGAGAGCAGGTACAAAATCTGGGTGTCACAATATCCGGATACAGCTTATCCGGAAACACCACAGTCATCTTATGAGGGCACACATGCTATGTGGCAGTATACCAATAAGGGAAAGGTGTCAGGGATTGATAAGCCGGTAGATTTGAATGTGGCATACTTTGGTTTTGATGAGACAGAGTCTGCAAAAAATGGTGATGCGGCTGACAATGCAACAGCTGACCCGGAAGCAAACATGAAGTTTTCGGATGTAAATGAGACTGTAACTGCCAAGGAGAGCGTCAATCTGAGGGATATTCCGAGTCAGGGCAATGACAGCACAATTAAGGCAACGCTCAATAACGGTGATACGGCAGCAAGAACAGGGATCAGTGACAGTGGATGGTCACGTATCGAATATAATGGACAGACATACTATGCCATTTCAAGTTACCTCACAACAGATATGAACTATGTAGTTCCCGGACAGGACGGAAGTGGCAGCGGAGACGGACTGAAGACAAAGTTCAAGGATTGTAATGATACTGTCACTGCAAAGATAGAGGTTAATCTGCGTGCACTTCCAAGTGTCACAAATCCGGATGCTACAGTCATCGCAACGATAAAAAATGGGGAAACAGTCACCAGGACCGGAATCAATGAGGAGTTTGGCTGGTCACGCGTGGAATATAATGGACAGACACTTTACTGTGTGACAAGCTATCTGAGTGTGCAGTAATATAAGTAAATAAAAGCGATAGAACCACTTGCAACGCAGGTCATATTTGCAGCAGATGTGGCTTATGAGTCTGTTGACAGCGGCAGTGCATTATTGACAGATGAGTCACAGAAGGTGACAGTACAGCTTCAGAATGGAACAGCAGTTATTCCGCAGGGTGCAGATATTGAGACTGCTAAAGCGGCAATAGCAAAAGCGCTTGTTGTAAACGCAGACGAAGTTGATGTAAAAAACCTTGATTGGGAGTACGAGTGCGAGGGCAAGGATAAGACTAAATTACAGAAAAATACAGCATTCGGAAGCTTAGAGGGCTTTACGAGCACAACAACGAAAAAAATACTTTGGAATACTGTAACAACAGAATATAATCATCCGGCATTTTTAGAAAACGGTGAAGGAGATTTCAAATTCAGACTTAAGGGAAGCGATGAGGTTGTTACACTCCACAGAGCTTACAAGTATGAATCATCATTTGTTTTAAAGGATGCTCCGTATGAAGTGAGCATGGCTTTTAACGCGGATCAGTCATATGATTTTGATGCTACAGCAAGAGCAATTTATGATGCTGTGATAGCAAAGACAAATCCGGCAGGGCTTACATATGATGATGTGGCAATGGAGTACAATGCCGGAACAGATATAATACCAAACTGGCAGCCACTTAATTCTACAAACTGGACTGCAGCATTTAAAAAATTTGGTCCGGGAGAGTGGACTATCCGCATAAAGTGGGATGGAAATAAGAACTATAAAGGTACACAGACACAGGTAAATGTGACTACAGCCGATAACCGTATAGCAGCGGCCGTTGTATGCAGGGAGGGAGTATCTTTTTCATACAATATGGACACTGCCGTTATGAAACAGTCAATATTTGATCAGGTAATTGATTGGGACAACAGTACATTGCCTGCAAAGGATACGTTAAGTGTTGATGATTTTACAATGGAATACTATGGTGTTGATGATGTAGCCGGAGTTGAGGGAGTCACCAGGCAGTGGGCTCCGATAGAAGGCGGAAAGGTTAATTTACTTACTTATCTGCAGATGGGTGCAGGAGAGCAGCAAATCCGTATAACATATAAAGGCAATGCCGAGTATCGTCCATCAGCATCAGCAGAGACTAGTGTGACCGTTAATAAGGCAAAGGTAAATGTTAAAGTAAAGTCAACAAACATTTATGCCGGAGATGCACTACCACAGGATTTTGTTACAACAAATCCTTCAGACAGGTTTGATGTATATACAATCTATGCCGGTCTTACAAGCAATGTAAATGCAGGCATTTATCTTCAGATGCCTGAGAAGTATACAAACAGCACAGTACTTAAGCTTATAGATCCGGTTGTTTCAAAGCTATATGGAAAGTCCTTTACACAGATGATGCAGGACGGTATGACAGTCGGAGAGCTTAGAAAACTTTTCAGCACACAGGAGCTGCTTGACACGTTGAAGAAGCTTCATATAGATACGGGTACAGTTGGACAGATTCTTGAGATAATAAATAAGCTTCCTTCTGTTGCAGACACAGTGAGAGTGTCATTTGGTACTCCAAACCGTGCCGGTCTTTATACGGTGACAGCGGTTACCGATAACAAGAATTATGAGACAGGTGTTGGAGTTGGTGCTTTACTTGTCAAGATGCATTCAAAAGGAACTAAGCTTAGTTGGAATCAGAGCTTTACAAATGGGAAGCTTAAAGCCTCAGATGTAGCATCCTTTGATTTTGGAGCAACGCTATCATATGATGGTGATGTCTCAATCAGCCAGAGCAATGTGCATTATCTATACAGTGGCTTTACAAGCAAGTGGAAGCCATATTCAAGCACAAAGGCTCCTACAGAGCCGGGCAGATATGTAGTCACAGTAGTTACAATTGGTGGCAATTATCAGGCAGCTCCTATTACTAGAAGCTTTCAGATCGTAAAATAACTAAAATCCGCTATACTTTAAAACAAAGTATAGCGGATTTTTTTGATAAATTTATGGAATCTATTTTTCAAGAATACCTGGAAAGGAGCATTAAAACTTATCTTCGTGGCGACAGCGGATTCTCTTCCCAAAACTTTATGAAACCTGTGAGAGTAATGGCTGTTTCCTATTGACATTTCAGTTTATCGAGAGTAAACTATAATTAGTTTATTAGCGATAAACTGAAAGGAGAAATCTTTATGGCTGAGATGAAGATGGGCGTAGTGGAATCCCACTTTGCCGATATTATTTGGGCGAATGAGCCTTTGCACTCCAGAGAATTGGTAAAGCTCTGTGAAAAAGAACTGAACTGGAATCGCTCCACCACCTATACGATATTACGCAAGCTTTGTGAGCGTGGTATCTTCCAGAATAATGGTGGCATCGTTTCCTCTGTTCTGTCTAAAAATGATTTCTATGCCGTTCAGAGCGAGCAGTTCGTTGACGAAACCTTTGAAGGTTCCCTTCCTGCTTTCATTGCGGCTTTTACACAAAGGAAGGGTATTTCTCAACAGGAAGCTGCGGAGATTCGACGCATGATTGATGCAGCCGCCGGAAAGGAGTAATCTATGAGTTCATTCTTTTTGAAAATTGCAAATATGAGTATCGCCGCATCTTGGCTGATCCTTGCGGTCGTACTTTTGCGTGTGGTTTTGAAAAAGGCACCTAAGTGGATCAATGTCCTACTGTGGGGTATCGTAGCTTTTCGATTGATTTGCCCATTCAGTTTTGAAAGCGCATTGAGCTTGATTCCAAGTGCCGAGACCATCAGTCCTGAAATCATGATGGACTGGACACCAGAAATCTCCACAGGCGTAAGCTCTATCGACAAGGTAGTGAATCCAATTATTACGGACACCTTTGCTCCAGAGCCAATTGCAAGCGCAAATCCACTTCAGCTTTTGATTCCTGTGCTGGCAATCGTATGGGCAATAGGCATCATAGCCATGCTCGTTTATGCTGCCGTCAGCTATTTCCGCTTGCAAAAGAAAGTCGGTGCATCCCTTTCTGTGCGGGACAACATTTGGATTTGTGACGATATACAAACACCTTTTATTCTTGGTTTCTTCAAACCGAGCATCTACATTCCCTCCGGGACAGATGAAGCACAGTTGCCCTATATTATTGCCCATGAGAATGCTCATCTGAAACGCTGTGACCATTGGTGGAAACCGTTGGGGTATTTAGTGTTGGCAATCCATTGGTTCAATCCTCTTGTATGGATTGCGTATATTTTACTTTGCCGAGATATTGAACTTGCCTGCGATGAAAAAGTTATTCGTGGACTGAATCAAAACGAGTCTATTTCTTATTCAGAAGCTCTGCTTTCTTGTAGCGTGAATAGAAGAACAGTTATGGTTTGTCCACTTGCCTTTGGAGAGGTTGGCGTCAAAGAAAGGGTGAAAAATGTGCTGAATTACAAGAAACCTGCATTTTGGATTGTTGCTATTGCTGTGGTTTCAAGTATTGTTCTTGGGGTATGTTTCCTGACAAATCCGAGTTCATTCCCAGTGAAACTTGATTCTGTTCAAATTTCCAAAGCAAGCACCATGGACTTTAGAACAAATAGCGGACCGACCACATTCCAATTATCCGCAGCGGAAATTGACGAGTTGAGCAGTCGTATTAAAAACTTAAAGATTGGTCACAAAGACCAATCTTTGCAAGGTCATACACCTTTCTATTCCCTTCATGTGGATACCCAGGAAAACGACAGAATCACATTCAGCGGTTTTGATTCCAACGGAAATCAAGCAGCAATTCTGTATGAGAATGTGTATTACCGAATAACTGACTCTGACTTTATCAGCTATTTACAACGCATCTGTGCCGGGGAAACCAGAACAGAATCGATTAACGAAACCAATGTTGATACAGCAATCCATAATGCAATCATGGAACATAATAGCGATAGATACTACAAAGGTGTTTTTGCCTGCGAAAGCCATACTGTATTGGCTACAGAAGCCGGTGGGGCTGCAAACTCTGAGGAGAATGAGACATTGACCGTATATGTTCTCACTCTTTATGAGGAATATAATTTGTCCGAAGAAGGGATTGAAAGTGTCGGTGGAGGTTGTGGTCCTGTTGCCCTAACTTTCAATGTGACAGAGAATGGATATGAACTATCTGAATATTGGGAGCCGGGAGATGGCAGCCAATACTCTGATGATATTCGTAAAAAGTTCCCGGAGGATATATTAGATGAAGTCTGGAATCCTCAGGATTATGTGGATGCAATGACAGCAGAAAATGAACAAAAGGCACTCGAATTTTCGGCACAAAAGTGAGATTTCAAAGATTGATAATGAACGCAGTGTTTTAGGGAATAAAGTCAAAAAAATAAAATGTTATTAATCTAAAATCATGCATAAAGTAGAAATAGTGTAAAAATGTCATGGATATAATGATAGAATTGTTTGAGATAGTGCGTTAAAATACAAAATAACGAAATACGTAAGTAAAGGGGCATTTTATGGAATATTCAGCAATTTTTCATGACATGGATAAAAGATTCTGCTATGCGATAGATAAGGATTTGTTTGTGATACGCGTGCAGGTAAAAAAGGATGATATGAAGGAGGTAATCCTTCACTATGAGGACAAGTATATACCAATGGAGCGCAAGGATACGCGAATGACACTTCCTATGAAGAAGGTAGCCACCTCGCAGTTTCACGATTATTATGAAGCACAGCTTCAGATGCATCTGATATGTCTGAGATACTTTTTTGAATTTACGGACATGCAGGGTGAAAAGGTATATTACGGCAATTATGAGTTCGACAAGGAGTGCATTACAAACAGGGACAGAATGTTTGACTGCCCGCAGAATCTCAGAGAGGAAGAGATGTTTGAGGTGCCACAGTGGGCTGCCAACAAGGTAGTGTATCAGATTTTTCCGTCGCGCTTTGCCACAACACAGCCGGTGGACAAAGAGCTGTGGTATAAGGCGCCGATTACGCCTATGGATGATTTGCATGGCAATCTCAGGGGAATCATAGAGCATCTGGATTATATTAAAGATCTGGGAATCGATGTGGTGTATCTGACACCAATCTTTAAATCAAATTCATGCCATAAGTATGATACTATTGATTATTATCAGGTTGACCCATCATTTGGCACAACAGAGGACTTAAAGGAGCTTGTACAAAAATCTCACGAGCGTGGCATGAAGGTAGTGCTGGATGCGGTATACAATCACACAGGAAGGGAATTTTTCGCATTTCAGGATATACTTGAAAAGGGCGAAAAGTCAAAATATCTCGACTGGTATTTTATCGACGAGCTGCCACCTAGGGGTGAATGGGGAGAAATTCCAAACTTCAAATGCTTCGGCTATTACGGTGGAATGCCAAAGCTTAATCTGAAAAATCCTGAGGTTGAAAAATACATCACGGATGTTGCCTGCTACTGGATTAAGGAATGTGATATTGACGGATGGAGACTGGATGTAGGAGACGAAATCAGTCATTTCTTCTGGAAGAATTTCAGAAAGGCAATCAAGGCAGTAAAGAATAATATGCTGATAATTGGTGAGATATGGCACTACGCAGGAGACTTTCTCGAGGGAGATGAGTGGGATACTGTCATGAATTATCCATTCTACCTGAATCTGATAGACCTGCTTGCAGACGAAAAGATTAATGTCAGCCAGTTTGTACAGAATCTCGGATATCTGAAGGGGCGCTTAAACAAAAAGTGCTATCCGCTGATGTGGAACCTGATTGACAGCCATGATACAGCAAGATTTCTACATCTGTGCAACGATAATAAGAAAAAACAGCATCTCGCAGCAGCCTTTCAGCTGTTACTGCCGGGAATGCCTATGGTTTACTATGGCGATGAGTATGCCATGCCGGGAGCAAACGATCCGGACTGCAGACGAGGCATGTACTGGGATGAAGAATATCAGGACAAGGAGATGTATAATTGGTATAAGAAGCTCATGCAGGTTAGAAAAACACATGCATGCATTGTAGAGGGCGAAATGATTGAGACAATCGCAAATGATGATGAGGATACGATTGTTATGATTAGAAAAAATGGCGAGGAGACCATCGCAATGCTTTTCAATTGTGGCAACAGTGCAAAGGAATTTAATGAGTATGCCGAGAAACACAATCTGCTGACAGATAGCGCATTTGACGGAAAAGTAGACGGGCTTGACGCTGCCGTAATTGTGCTTTAAAAATTATATGGATTATCTATAAGAAGTCATGGAGCTTTGCACATCAGGTAAACGGAAAGACGGTAGAAGCGACGAAAAATAGGTAAATCGCAGTAAAATAATTTTATATGAGTTTTTATGGACAGGAAATTGCAGGCAGCTGCTTTTTCCTGTTTTTTTGCATAAAATCAATTCTGTTGAGGTAAAATTGAGATTGACATTGTATTGTATGAGTATAAAATACAAGGAATCAGGTGATGTACAATGAAAAGGCATAAAATATGTAAAATTATTTTTGCTATACTGGCAGTTTTTTTATGTGTGGCTTTTTATGAGTTAATCGGAATCTGCATCACATATAAAAAACAGCCGGCGGTGTCTGATGCTACTATAAAGGAAACACAAAATATTATGAGTGTGGCGGGGAGAGAGAATACGGAAAGAGCAGTAATCATTGAAAAAAATTCGCAGGCTCTTTTAGAAAGAGTTAGATTAATCCAAAATGCAAAGGATGAAATAATCCTTTCTACATTTGCATTTAAATCAGACGAAAGCGGAAAATTGATTTTAGGAGCACTGCATGATGCGGCAGACAGAGGCGTACATGTCCGCATATTGGTAGATGGAATGGAGAGCTGGATTGATATGGAGGGTAATCCATATTTTTATGGATTATCTTCGCATGAGAATGTTGAGATTAAGCTGTACAATAAAGCAAATCCGCTTAAGCCATGGAAGACAATGGGAAGAATGCATGATAAATATCTGATTGCAGATGGTAAAATATATATTCTTGGCGGAAGAAACACATATAATTATTTTTTGGGTGATTTTCCGGGGCATAAAAATTTTGACCGGGATGTGTTAGTTGTCTGCGATGAGCCACAGAAAGATAATTCGGTCAATCAGCTTTGGAATTATTTTGAAACAATATGGGAACAGGAGGACTGTCGGTATTTTCATAACAGTAAAAAATTAGCTGACAGACAATCTGTAAAGAAAGCAGTTTTAGAGCTGCAGGAAGGGTATCAGCAATATTTTGAAGTTAATAAGGAAAAAATTTGTGATACAGATTATGCGGATGAAACCTTTGAAACAGAAAAGATTATATTGTTATCAAACCCAATCCACACCCAAGCTAAGGAACCGGTGGTATGGTATCAGCTGGGAGAATTAATGAAAAATGCAAAGGAACGCGTAAAAATTCATACACCATATATTATTTGCAATGATATGATGTATAATACATGGGAGGAAATTGCACAGAAGGTTCCGGACTTTTCTATTATGACAAATTCTGTTGCAAATAACGGAAATCCATTTGGAGCTGCTGATTATGCCAAAAACAGAAACAGAATTTTAGAAACAGGAATTGATATCTGGGAGTATGAAGGCGGTTATTCGTATCATGGAAAAAGTATTCTGATTGACGATGATCTGTCAGTAATAGGTTCATTCAATATGGACATGAGAAGTACTTATCTGGATACAGAGCTGATGCTTGTAATACGTAGTAAAGAGATTAATAAACAGCTGGAGGATGGCATGATGGAGTATGAGAGCGTGTCCAGACAGGTATTAGACGACGGAACATATTATGATCCGTATCATGTAAAGCCGATTGAATTAACAGAAAAACATAAAAGAAAGGTGTTTCTGGTACAGCATCTGCTTGGATGGGCAAGGGATTTGTTTTGATTAAAGGAGAACATAAATCGTGTTTAAGATATTAATTGTAGAAGATGATAAAGAATTAAGTATGTTATTCCAAAAGGTGCTTGAAAAGAGCGGATATCAGGTCAAAAGTGCGTCGGATGGAGCACAGGCATTGGAGGTATTGGACAGAGAGTATATTGATTTAATCATTTCCGATATAATGATGCCGGTTATGGATGGATATGAACTTGTGTCGGAGCTTCGTTCGGCGGGATATCAGATACCGGTGCTTATGATTACTGCAAAAAGCAGCTTCGATGATATGCGTCAGGGCTTTCTTTCGGGAAGTGACGACTATATGGTAAAACCCGTAAATGTCAATGAAATGGTTTTGAGGGTAGGAGCACTGCTTCGTCGTGCACAGATACTGAACGAACACAAAATTGTGATTGGCTCAACCGAGTTTGATTATGATGCAATGACAGTTGTGACCGGTGATGAAACGCTTGTCCTGCCCAAAAAGGAATTCCTGCTTTTATACAAGCTGGCAGCTTCACCGGGCAGGACATTTACGAAGCAGCAGCTAATGGATGAGGTATGGGGATATGAGACGGAGGCAGACCCACATACGATAGAGGTACATATAGGAAGAA
>OHTB01000967.1_pt1 | contig 14032 bp, 6 predicted proteins | sample 1578771 | NCBI WGS metagenome assembly OHTB01 (sample SAMEA3879516, study PRJEB24766) | human gut metagenome | biome: human-associated habitat; feature: feces | place: USA | collected 1985/1987 | reverse complement strand
CGGGGCATCCTTCAACGACATCACCGACCATCTGAAAGAAAAAGGCCCGCCCTACGACGCGGATAAGCCATGGAACAAGAATATGGTGGCCCGCATTCTGGAGGACGGTCGTTACGCCGGTACAGAACGATTTCCGGCAATCCTTTCTGCGGAACAGTTACAAGAAGCCGCCCAGCGCCGGTCAGAGCGTAAGCCCGCGGTGCAGATCACCGAAGCGCAAAAGACCCTGCGCCGTCTGTGCAACGGCAGACCCAGCGTGGCAGTGGAATCGCAGGTGCTGTCCCTGCTGAACAGCCTTGCAGCAGCGCCGGAACAGATCAAGCCACAGCCACAGACAGTCAACCGTGGTGAGCTGTTCGGTCAGCGCATTGCTCTTGGATATAAAAATGTCAGGATCAACGCAGCCGTTTTCTTTCAGAGTGGTCAGCAGTTGATTCTGACTGGTAAGTTCCGCTATTTGTTTGTTCAGCTCAATGACATCTACACTCCAGAGAAATTTCCGTTCACGGATAGACTGGAGGTTGGCGATGAAGTCGGACAGGATGTGGCTGCCCTGGTGCTTGAGATTGTAATACAGCCGGAGGAATGCTTGTTGAACCTGAGTTTCGGGGATTTGGGTGATGGGACAGGCTGTTTTATCTTCATCGTGACGGCGGCAAGCCCAATACCATGTGCCGTGGACACAACGGCTTCTGCACCAGGAACCGCAGGTGCAGCGCAGCACTTTTTGAAGCGGACGATCCGTTGGTGTTTGGATCACCTTTCGGCTATGCCGCAACGCTTGTGCTTTGTCAAATACTTCTTGTGATACGATGGCGGGATTACAGTCGTAGATCAGATACATACGGCGCTCTCCACGATTCTTTTTCACAGTACGGGGGAATGTATCGGTCGTATATGTTTTTTGCAGACGTGCGTTTCCTGCATAGCGCTCGTTCTGTAAGATGTAGTTGATTCGATAAGTATTCCACTTCCGGTTCAGCGCATTTGCGTTGTTTAGTATCCGCACGAGCTCGGACGGATTTGTCCCAGCTATATAACTATGGAATATGAAGTATATTGCTGGCGCAGCAGCTTTGTTGATAACGAGTTTACCGTTTACAAGGTCATATCCCAGCGGGGCACTGTAGGTGCTGAACTCCTCACGTTCTATCCGCTTCTGATAGCTCCAGCGGATATTGCCGGAGATGGACTCGCTTTCTGCCTGTGCAAAGGCTGCGTACAGGGCGGTCATCAGCTCTGAGGATACCCGTGCGGTATCGATGTTTTCTTTCTCGAAGAAGATTGTCGTGCCGCAGGCTCGGAACTGCCGAATGGCTTCCAGACACTCTGCCGTGTTGCGGGCGAAGCGGGAGATGGACTTGACCAGGATGCGGTCAATGAGTCCGTGTCCACTGTCAGCCAGCATCCGCTTGAAATCACCCCGCTTCTCCACAGAGGTGCCGGTGATGCCCTCGTCAGCGTAGATATCCACCAACCGCCAGTCCTCATGTTCCATGATGTACTGTGTATAGTGGATGTTCTGCGCTGCGAAGGAATTGAGTTGATCCTCCGAGGATGAGCTGACCCGGCAGTAAGCTGCCACCCGCAGCTTTTGGGTATCCTGCTCATGGTTGGCTTCGATCCGGATGACCCGCCGCTCCTTGCCATCCAGGGCAAGGTTTCCGTTGATCTTTTTTTCTTCCGTGGCCGCTCACCTCCTCCTTGTAGCAACACAACATACCACAGTCACCTTGTTAAAGCTACTGCTTTTTGCGAGGAAATTCAGAAAGAAATCGGGATTGTTGCACCGATTTGCATTGCGATACGCACAGCGACCTGCTCCAGCTCTGCCTTGGGGAAACCGGCTCGTTTCAGCGCGGTCAAAAGGTTCAGGATGCCGCAAAAATCAACGTTCTTGTCCTGCATAGTTTTCTCCTTATATCCGTTTTCTGATGGCACAAACACGGGTGCTGCGGAAAGGGGTAATTGGGGGGTGTAGGTAGTAGGTATGTGAGGGAGAGAGAAAATGCAGCACCCGCGTTTCTGCCATCAGGCAAAGGTCGTGGCGGGGCCGCCCCGGTTTCCCGGAACGACCCACGCCGTTTCTGTCGTTTGTCCAGTCCCATTCGACACTACTTCCCGGACTGTTGGGCGGTCAACTGGTCTGCGGCTGGCGCCGCACATGGGAATTGCACCCCTCCGAGGATCTCTCCGAGCTGCACCGATTGCTTGTATCTGTCGCTATGCAGAAGTACCATTGTAGGCAGATGATGTCATGGCGAGGCAGCCTGCCGCGGCTGCTTTTGGATGAACGGGTATCGCTGGGCACCTTCCGATTCGGGACCTGCATTGACACGGGAAGCTCCCGTGCAGGTGGTCATGGCGCGTTCTCCGCATCGCTGTCCTCTTTTTTACGGAGGCTCATCTGCTGATGTGATCCAGTTGCCGGATATGGCCGAATGGCGTTTTTCAAGGTACAATAGGCCCTTTGTTTGGCTTGAGTAAATTGTACCTTGAAGTCAAAGAAATTTTTATAGCGGGGTAGGTCGAATTGATAGACCTTGTAGGTCGAACTTCTTTACATAGCCTCGAACCCATCAAGCAACTCCCGAATTTGATCGATCAGCTTCTTAGTAGATGGTGGCATCCGAGATGTCCCTCTAACCAAAAAATCAACGGAAACATCCAGGAGATTGGCTATATCAAGCGTAAGGTCAATAGAGGCACCTCGCTTGCCGAGTTCAATTCTGCTGAGATGGTCAATGCTGATATTCAGCGCGGATGACATCTGCTCCAGAGTCAAGTTTCTCTTTCTGCGAAGATACTTGACCCGCCGTCCGAACGCATATTGGTCAAAGTGCATTTTGCTACCTCCGTTTCGCCATTTGTGAAAAACTCGCAAACGACGGAAACGGCGGGCTGCGACAACGGGCTCGGTATGCGCGTAATAAAAAGCGGAGAAAAAGCCATGGATGGCCGCAAAGGGCCATCCATGGCTTTTTCTCCGCTATACAGTGTTGTCTGTCCGCATGGTTAGGCGGCCTCTCGAATATCTCCAGAGGCCAATGCGTTCTGGAAATCCCGCTTCCTATACCAGCGTTCTCTATATCATGGTGCCTCCATTATCCGCCCATAGCGCTGCCCAGGTCATATCCCAGGTCACAGGTGTAGCGCCACTCCACCACGTCGCCGTCCTTCAGCTGGTAACGGGAGCAACCGTAGTTGGGATACCAGCCGTTGACGTTGTACATCCAACCGGACAAACTACCCACGTCGAACTCATAGAGGTTGTTGATACCCTCTACATACGCGCTGTTGTACATGGGCGTCCAGTTTGACTCCATGTGGATGGCGTTGTCCCGACACACCCGCTGAAGGACATCGAATACGCTTTCACCCTCGCTGAACTCCACCTCCGTGGCGGGGAAAACAATTCCGTCCGCCGGCACGAGGAACTTCTTGTTCTCCACGCACTTATCCATATTGTCCAGGATTGTCTCGCAAGAGATGGAAAAGGTGCAGGTGTGAGTTGTGGTGGTATCCACCGTTGTGTCCTGCGGCTCTACCGGAGTAGGTCTGCCCTCCGGGATGGGATCGGTCATGTACTGATCCTTATCGCCGGTGTCCTCCGGCTGTGCCTGATTCTGCCCACAGGCAACGCAGAACAGCAGCAAGAATATTGTCAGAAACAGGGAAACGATATGTCTGCACTTCGCTCTCATGTCACTGCTCCTTCTTGATGCGACGGTAGCGGCGCACCATGCCGAGAGCCAGCAGGGCGGCCACGATGACCGCCAGCAATATCGCTCCCAGCGGCGTTTCCGTCAGGGCAGAACCTACGATCTCGAACACGCTGTTGCCCTTACCGTCTGGGCCAAACTTGCCGTTTTCGGCGGCCTGGAGGTAGGTGAGGGCAGATACCGTTCGTAAAGGCGATATACCTCCGCCCAAACCAAGTTCATCTGTAGAAATAGAGTTTACGGATATATTGGTCTCCGGGTTGTTTATAAAACCCACACCCTCTACGTAAAATGTTCTTAGACCATCTGCCACTGTGTTGCCGTTCTTTACGAAGCGCTCATCATTCAAGGAGATGCCAAGCGTATTCATCATATCCAAAACAGCATAAGTGGCTTCACCACTCGGTTGCCCTGCCATACCAGGGAAACTGCCATCTGACAATTGCATAGAAGATAAGTACTCCAATGCAGTCTCTACTGATTTGGCAATATATTCCTTGTCTTGGTGTGGGCCTAACGCTTTCACATTTTGCGCGGTAAAAGCCACCATCTCATTGCTGCAAATATGCTCGATCCATTTCGCATCGCCACTTTTTAGTGCATCCTTATAATTCACATTAAACTTGCCATTTGGCATTTGATAAGCAATAATAGCCGTCGCATATTTATTTATCATCGCATCTGTGTTTATGCCACGGGAACGCCAAACACTCTCGGCAACAGAATCAAAATCCTCTAATCCTTCCGCATAGTCAAGATGATCTTTCCCTTCCAAATTTATCAGAGGCGTAAGGAAATCCAAACCATTGAAGTCTCCCGGATCAGCTCCGATGGCCTGTAGAGCTCGCACCGCACCAGGTGAAAATGTCGCCGATTTACGTCCCAAAAGGTATTCGCTGCTGGCCTGTGTTAGATTTCCCATCAGCTCTTGCAGCGTTTCTTTTTGTCTCGACGAAAGCTCCCCCTGTATTTTTTCAAGAGCTAATATTTCATCTGACAGATTGGATATGGATGTTTCAGAGACAATCGTCGAGTCTTCGTTCCAGTACCAGCCAGAACTAAAGTGCTCTTCTGAAGCGGCCAGTTGCTCTTTCAGAAGCCTCTTAAAATCTATGGAATCAACATTCACCCCGGTTGATGTGGGAATAGTCAGACTGGATGCTATATCTTGGTCAATGTTATTCGCTGTTAATAAAGACGCTAATCCACAATAAATTTCCGTATTTCGGTATATACGCCGCATAGCTATTTCCTTTTTGTAATTCAGGCTGTTTTGCTCCGGCACACCATATATCAAATTACCTTCCCATAACTGTGTATATTCGTTATATCTCCAACTCTTATAATCAGCATAAAACCCTTGTTTTATTTCATCATCCAGAGTTATGCCTTCGCTCTGATACCATCCCATCATGCCGTCCAGCACGGTGTGGCCATCCTTGGTGAAGCGCTCATCCGTGAGGGAAATATCCAGCGCGGCCAGCATCTCCAACCCCGCCGCATCCTCCTCCACGTCCTCGTCGCCATACTTGACGAACCCGCCGCTGGGGAGCTGCTGCTCAGAGAGATAAGTTAGCGCCTTGTCAATGGCCGCGGACACATCCTTGCGGCTTTGGTAGGGCGCGAGGGCCTGTGCAGATTTTGCGGTCAGCAGGATGTAGTCGAAGCGATCCGGCTCATCGTCCACGCCCTTTTGCTTCAGCTCGGCAGGCCATGGGGAGGTATAGCGAAACTCGCCGCTGTCCTGCTGCCGTGCCAGCGCCTCGGCGATCAGCGTTTCCCGCAGCGCGTCGAACGCCTCCGTTCTGCCCGCATCGCCTGCCGCGTCCAGATCCAGCAGCATATCCAGCCTGTCCTCGTCCGCCTCCACCATCTCCGGCCGCCGCAGCGGCTCCAGCAGGTCGTGACCGGCGAAGTCGGTCACATCCAGTCCCATGGCCGCCACCGTGCGGATAACGCCGGGGATGTAGGCCGTCTTGCCCCGCTTGACGGCGAGATTCAGCCAGTCGGCCAGCGCTTGCAGGTATTCGTCATAGAAGCCGCTGGGGACAGCTGCGCCGGAGATCCACAGGGCATAGACCGCCTTGGTGTTCTCCTCCTGCGTAGCGGTGGCAAGGTAGTCCTTGCTCTCGGTGACGCGCTGGATGACCAGCTGCGTCACTGTCTGATATGCCTGCTCCGCCTCATCTGTCCATCCATCCATGGGGGCGGCCTGCACGGCAATGGGCAGAAGCATGACGATTGCCAGCAGTGTGGTGAGTAGTCTTATTATATGTTTTTTCATTTGCTCTCCCTCCTGCGGCGAACGACCACCGTCGCGGCTACCATGACGACCACCGCGCCGCCAATGATGAGGAACAGGTTTCTCTGCGCCGCGTCTGTCTGTGCCTTTACCGCAAGCACAGCGTCCCAGTTCTGGACGAGGTCCTTGTCATGGTCGGACAGTGCCTTGTACCGCTTCACCAGCCTATCCACCGTGGACTTTTCACCCAGTCCCGGGTCGGTCATGGGGACGATCTGGCTTTCTATATCCGCATTGATGCTCTCTATCTCCGCGTACAGCGCATCTATGTCGCTCTTGGCCTGCGTCAGCTTGGTCATGTAGGTATCGTAGCCTTCGAAATCACGGCTCATCTTCAGCTTGTTCAGCAGGGCCGTCACCTCGGCATCGTTCTCCGTGGACAGCTTCTTGGGCAGAGCGTCCGCCTGCTGCTGGTCGGCCTCGGTAAACTCGTAGCTGCCCGCGAAGGATACCTCGCTCTCCTCCGGCGTCAGTATCTTGGAGGATACGCTGCCGGGACGGAAATCGTACAGGATGCTCATGCCCTGCGCCTGCCGCCACACGGCTACCAGCGCCAGCAGAGCTTGGTCGGTGGCGATGCTGTTGCTCTCGCCGGGGATGGCGGAGGGATTGCCGGGGTCGGACTCGTAGGAGTGGGCAAAGCCACCGTCCTCCTGCTGATAGTAAAACAGCGCATCCAGCAGATTGATGCCGTTCTTGATGAACCGCGAGTCGTTCTGCGGGTCAACGCCGATGGAGCACAGTGACACGATGATCTGCGACACAGACTCAGAGTTCCGTGTACCCCAGCTGCGGAAATCGCCGGTGTCCAGCTGCAATTTGGACAGGCAGTCCAGCGCCTTGTCCACGGGGTCTTTCACGTTGAAGGTTGAATTTCGATAGTAGGGCGCAAGCGCCTGTATCGCCATGGCGGTGATGTCCGGGTCGGCGGTGCTGCCCTGTGCAAACCGCAGGTTGAAGCCATCGTCGGGGAGCTGGAAGGACAGTATTTTCTTGATCATCTCCGTGCGGGTGTAAGACGAGCCTGCGGGGATGTTGTACTTCATGCTGTCCAGCGTGATAAGCCCCCACAGCCAGCCGTTGAGCCCCTGTGCGCCGATGTCCACGGTCTTGCCGCGGTCATATACACCGTCCGCAATGAGGTTGATGTCGCTGCCGTTTTCATCCTTGCCGAAATGGGTGGGGTCGCCGCCGCAGGCCAGCACAGCGAGAGAAATTCTATGCCACTCGGTGGCCTTCACCCGATCCAGCTTGTCCGGCTCACGGTACTTCTGCTCGACGTAGGTCTGCAAGGCCGCAAGGTAGGCATCATAGTCGTCCTCCACACCGCAGCGGCTCAGACCGATGGGCAGCCAGTCCGTGGCGGAGCTGCCGGCGTAGGTCAGCTCGTCCCCGGAGAGGAGATAGTCGCCATCTTCCAAGCCCAGCGCAGAACGCTTCTGTTCCATGATGCCCTGAATAGCCTCGGAGATCTGTGCCACTGTGTATTTGCCCTGCGGCACAACTTGGCGCTGGTTTAGCTTCTGCGCCGCTTCCGCCTGTGCTGCCGTCATAGGACTGACGGTGATGCTCACATCCCCAGTGAATGTGCCGTTCTTGAACTGCACCCGGCCAATGATATTGGAACTCTCCACCGGCGTGATGCTGCCCCATGTTTCCTCGCTCCACTGGGCATCCTTACCCACCTGTATCTCCACCGTGCCGGTGAAGAAGTCCGGGTGGTCAAGCGTCACGGACTGCACATAGTACATCCCATTGATAGAAATGCCACAGCTCGCTTCATCCTCTTTGTTTTTGCCCACGGCCAGCGACACGCGGGCGACCTTACCTGCGGGCAGGGTATGTCCCTCGTTGGCAGTCAGGTTCAGCACATCTGTGCTGTCTACGCCCACTTTCTCAAACACCCAATAGGGCAGATTATTCCCTGTTGGGGCGTTGACGGTGATGCTGTATCCCGCTGCATAGGCCGCCGGTATCATACCCCATACCAGCACCAGCGCCAGCAGAAACGCCGCCCAATTCCGCACTTTTCTTCTCACAGAGGCATCCCTCCCGTTCCCGTTTATATAGCCGTATTCGCGTGGACGGAAATTCCGCCCACGCGAATCGGCAGACTGCTCCCCTAAGAGCCGTCTATTTCACTTATTTCTTGCTGGCCACATCGTCACGCTCATCGCGCTTGACCTTGTGGTAACGGCGCACTGCGCCCACGATGACCAAGGCCGCAACGACTGCCACGATGCTCCAGACAATGATGGGATTCTCGCGCACCACCGTGCCGATGACCTCCCACACGGAGTTGCCGCCGCCGCTGGCGCCGCCCTCGGCCTCCTGACCGTCCGGCACATCCTCCGGGGCTTCGGAGGTCTGGGTGTCATCAGGCTCAGCCTCAGGTTCTTCCGCGTTCTCGGACAGGCTCTCCATCGTCACCTGCTGGGAATCCAGCCACACGGGGAAGGTCAGGGACGTGCCGCTGCTTTCCCAGTTGGTATACAGACGCTCCGTCAAGTTCAGCAGGCTGTCGGTGTACTGTGCAAGGATCTCCTCCACCGTGCCGCTGGCCATGCCGCTGCCGGTGGTCAGCCACGTGCTGAAGGTCGCCTCGCTGCCGGTATCCATGTAGCGCTGGAGTGCCTTGCCGATGATGTCGCCGTTCTTGCTGTTCAGGCCACTGTGTTCGTTCAAGCTGGCCAGCAGCAGCGCTGCCAGGCCCTTGGCCTCGTCGGTGTCCTTGGACTTGGCCGCTGCGGCCATGTTATCCAGGCTGTTGGTGATGAACGCACGCAGCACGCTGGGGGAAGCCTTCAGCCACTGAACGAAGGTCTTACCGCCGCCGTTACCGCCCCACTCGGCGTAAGTGGCCAGCACCAAGCCCTTGATGTCGTACTCTACATCCATGTTCAGGCCGTCTTGCAGGCCCTCGTCATTCTCGTCGCCTGCGCCGTCGCCGGTATCCGTACCGCTGCCGTCGCCGTCACCGCCGCTGCCGCCATTACCGCCGCCGTTACCGCCGTTGCCGGTGCTGGCGAAGGCGGCCACCACCAGCGCGTTGGCTTCGCCCAGTGTGAAGCTGTCGCCACTTTCCAGCACCGTGGTGCTGCCTGTGCCCATCAGATCCAGCGTCAGACTCTTGAGGCCAAAGGTATCATCCTTGGGCGTGGCCGTGACGGTCACGCTCGTACCCTTGGGCCCATAGACCGCATTGTCCGCATCGCCAGTGAAGTTGCGGCTGCTCTTGATGCTCACTGCACCACCTGTGCCGCACTCGGCCTTGGCACGGTAGTAGCTGGTGGAAGTTCCCTCACCGATGGGAACAGGATAGTTGTTCGCGCCCTGCGTCCAGTAGTTCTTGTGGGCATTGACGCCGCCGTCCACGCCCCACGCCACCTTGCCGCTGCGGAAATCGTCCAGCGTGGCGTACTCGCCTGCACTGTTCAACTCTGTTGCACTGTTGGCCAAATAATAGCTGTTAGTCACATTTAGCCTGATGCTAACCGGGCAAAGAGCCACATGCTTATCAGTGTTATAGGTAAAGCAGTTTTTTACCGTGCCCCTCGCGCCAGCAAGGATACCGTAACTGCCGTAGGTGCCGCTGATAGCACCGGTATTATAGCAAAACTCAATCTTTAAATTTACGCCGGGAGTGCTCCACAATATTCCTGCTGCATTTACACCACCACTTACAGCAGCATGGTTTGCACATTTTTCCGCTTTGCCGTTTATACCGATGCCCGCAGCATTGCCGTTACTGCTTGTAACCGTCTGATTATTGCTGCAGCCGGTAAACGTACCTCCCAAAGAAATACCCGCAGCTTGGCTCGTACCGTTTACCGCGCCGTTATTTACACAGCCGGTAAATCCGGTGTATGTAAGGTCTGGCTGTCCCGCACAAATACCCGCAGCATTAGTGCCAGTTACCGCCGCACTATTACTGCAAGAATTAAACTCTACGCCGCTTTGCACGAAACTGCCGACCAGTCCTCCGACTGAACCACGACCACTTACAGAGGCACCGTTGCTGCAGTTAGTAAAGAATGCATAACCTCCCACTCTGCCGATAATACCGCCGACATCGCTGCCGCTGCCGGTTATACTTACCTTCGTATGGACATTATTCAGCACAAGCACGGAACTCGGTCGGATCTGTCCAACCAAACCGCCGGCTTGGCCTCCGTTGCAACTTATACTTCCTTCAATGGTCAACTTTTCGATGGTTACTTTGGCACTGGTCGTACTGGGCGTACCGAGGTAGCCAAAAAGTCCCGCAACGTCGGAGCCGTTTGTGATTTGCAGTCCACTAATACGCTTATCATTACCATTCAGATTGCCGTTAAAAGATGCTCCTGTAATACTGTTGCCGATGGGAGTCCACTCGCCGGTCAAAGTAATATTCGACGTGAGCTTAAAGTGCTTCTTGTTGTAGTCAAACCCGTTATTATTGACCTGCGTTACCAATGCAGTCAGCTTCTCAGCATTGTGAATCTGATACGGCTCATCTGCCGTGCCCATACCTTCCCAGATTTTGTCCCACTGAGCATAAAGAGTGATGCCTTTAGTTAGCTCGATAATGGTAATGGTATTCTCTGCGGCATATCCAGTACCGCTGCCGTCAGCCTTTGTATTCCACGGTGTTTCTTTAATATTTCCGTTTTCATGCTTGAAGCCAAGATTTTCGGCATCCGCAGCCAATACGGTATGCTTTGCCGGAGTTACCACGTCTTCACCGACAACATAGACCATTTCACTCACCGTGACAGGCGTATTGCTGCCGTCCTTATTCACACCGCCGTTGGGGTCGTAGGTCACGGTAATCGTTTTGAATGTGCAGTCGGTGTCTGTCTCGCCGTCCCATTTCGTGGCATGACGCGGCAGGTACACGTTTTTCTCCGGGTTGGTAAACCATAGTTCGTTCGTCCCATGCTCATCATTCAGCACGTCTACCAACTTTTTTTCGCCGGCCATGTAGGTCTTGCCGTCATCACCACCGAGCGTCACAAGCGTTTCATTGGTGTTGACATACGCCATCTTATCTGTGCCGTTCAGCTTGCAGACATAATAACTGTTGATCACCGTGCCGTTGCTGATACCCTTTGTAAATGTCTTATCGCCGGTCACATCACCGAGATTATAGCTGTTTTCGACTTTGCCCTTTCCGGCAATGCCTCCGGCATTGGACTCACTCTTGACTTTACCGAAGTTAGCGCAGTTTTTTGCATTTCCGTTGCCGACCACGCCGCCAACAAATGCATTACCTGCTGCTACTGCTTCTTTGTTCCAGCAGAGATTTATCGTACCGACGCTTGTGCCGACTACACCGCCGACTGCCGTAGACTTGCCCGTAGCGGTAACCGTCACTTCGCTCAGGCAGTTCTGCACAACAGAGTTTGCACCGACCTGTCCCACGATGCCGCCCACATCACTGACATTCATAGCGGTCACCTTGCCTACAACATGGACATTCTGCACCGTGCCGCCGGACACATATCCGAACAGACCTGCATAGCCGATACCTGCGGCAAAGACGCTCATACCGGTTACTTTGTGGTTGTTGCCATTAAAGGTACCCGCAAAATGGTTGCCGCTGCCAATAGGTGTCCAGACATACCCGGTCAGATCGATGTCCGCAGCCAACTCGACCGTCTTGCCACTGAATTTATTTCCTTCATTTACCAGCTTCGCAAAGCCGAACAGGTCAGCGGCATCGGACAAAGTAAACTTCTCTTTGCTCTCGTCATACCAGCTTGTGTCCGTTTCGATTTTCTTGCCGACAGCGTAACAAAAATTATTGTCGTTAAAGGTATCTACTTCAGTTGGCTTTTGGGGGTAGTATGTTACCGCTTGGTCTGCGGCGATCGATTCTGTCAGCACTACGCTGTGATTGTTATTGCCGTAAAACGTCTGCACATTGCCATCCGTAAACGCATCCTTGATCGTTACGCCGCCATTGCCAGTCATATCTGTCAAGGTCAGCGCGTGGATTTTGGCATCCATTTTCAGGCAAGGCATACCATCATCATCGGCACTCCAACAATCGCTTTTGCTGCCCAACTCATAGGCGACTCGCCTGCCGGTAAATTCTTTCTCTGTCCGTGCGCCGTTGTCGCCAACGTCACCAAAGGTGGACTGGTCCGCCAGATAGAAGCAGTTAGTCACCGTGCCGCTGCCGCCCACGGCAGGAGTATTTTTGCTGTCGGCATTGTAGTAATAGCAGCTGTTCACCGTGCCGCTGTTCTGCCCCACCAAACCGCCGGTGCTGCCGGTCACCTTGGCGGTAGACATACAATACTGCACCGTGCCGGACTTCAGTTCGCCCACAAGCCGACCTTCGCCGCCCTTGATAGTCACATACTGGACGGTACCGTTCTTTACCACACCGAACAAATCACCGTTCAGATTGGAAATAGTGTAAGTCGTAAAGGTTTCCGAGCCAGCTCTACCCGTAAGCGCTCCGCCCTTAAACGTACCCTTGAATGGGTTGGTCTCTGTGCCGATGGAGGTCCAGGCGGCATTCTCCAAGTTGATATTTGCACCGAGGGTGATGGCCTTGCCCTCCATGCTGTCCTTGCCGCTGTTGACCATGCGAGCAAGGGTTTTCAACTGAGTACCGTCCTTGTCTGTGATTTTGTACCCGGAAGAAACGACTTTGTTCCAAGCGAGGATGGTATCAAAGTCGTCCGCTGTACCGTAGAACAGTGTGGCGGGGAATGGGCCTGTATACTGAACACCCTCCCCTATAATTTCTGTGCGCTCATTCGCCGCTGCACCTTCGCTGGAAGCAAAGTAAATATTTGCATTCGCGTTAGCCACCTTAATGACAGTGGCAGCATCGTCAGTCACTTCATAGGTGTAATTGTTATCCTCGTTGAGTTCCGTGCCATTCACACTGACTGTTGCTGTGCAACCCGAAAAAATGGGCTTGAGGGTAATGGTCTTGGGCGGGTCGATAAGACGGGGATACGTTTCACCCTTACTCCATGCCCACATTTTTCCTGTGTTAGGAATATTGGTGTTGAGCGTTGCAAACTTACTTTCGTTCATGGACTCGCTGGAGCTAATTACTATGCAACTTGGAAGGTTCGTGCGGTTGTTAAATATACATTCCGACCAAATTTCTTCATCTACTATATAGTTCCAGCAGTTTTTCACTGTCGCATTGTTACCGTTGCCAAGGATAGCACCGTAGGTATTATTACCACTGTATATCGTCCCGTAAAACCCGCAGTTTTGCACAGTTACGTTATTGCCACAGCAGACAATTCCGCCCGCTGTCGCTTCGTAATCATTAAGGGCAATATTACCTGCATGAACCTCACCCAGTACGATCAAGTTCTGTATGACACCAGTTACTCGTCCAAACAAGCCGGGAAGTGCCGTATCTGGAACATTCAGATTACAGATGGTATGCCCGTCGCCATCAAATGTACCCTCAAACTTATATCCATCCCAGTTTTCGTTTTCGTTGCCGATAGGTGTCCACTCTTTACTCCCCAGGTCGATGTCATTCGTCAGCGTAAAATACTTGTCAGAATAGCTTTCACCCGCATTGACCTGCTGTGCCAGATATGCCAGTTCCGCACCGTTGCTGATTTGGTAGGGATCAGACTCCGTACCAGTACCACCAGCAAACTTTTCCGCAATCTTGCCATCCCACGCATCCGCGGCGTTCTCGGCGTTCAGCAGAGCGATCTCGTCATCGCCGTTATTCTCGTCCTCGGTGGGCTGCTCGTTCTTGTTTTCCTCGTCCTTCTTATCCCCATCGGGGTTTTCTTTGTCCTTGCTATCCCCATCGGGCTTGCTGGCATCGTCGCCATTATCCTCATCGGGGTTCTTATCCTCATCACCGGGTTCGGTGGGCTGTTCGTCCTTGCCGTCCTCGTCCTCGGTGTTCTTGTCCTCATTGTTCTCGCTGTCCTCGCCGGGGGCGGGATCAGCCGGGTTCGTATCGCCCTCGACGATGGCCGTACCGCTGCCGCCCACCACCTCCGTGGCAAAGGCCGCGGGAGTCACC
>OHTB01000959.1_pt1 | contig 14079 bp, 11 predicted proteins | sample 1578771 | NCBI WGS metagenome assembly OHTB01 (sample SAMEA3879516, study PRJEB24766) | human gut metagenome | biome: human-associated habitat; feature: feces | place: USA | collected 1985/1987 | reverse complement strand
CAAATCGGACCTCTCCGAGGTCCTTACCCGTCTGTCCTGTACAAGCTAATCATATTAATACTATAACTTAAGTAGATACCTCTAATGCGTAACCCCTGAGTACAAGACCCCAATGGCTGTCTGGTTGGAAAATTATAAGTAAATTGCACTAGTAATTTGAATCTACGGGACTTTGTTTAAGCCAAAAGAAGGTGCTAAGTATTGGAAAAATCAATAGCGATTATGGAAAAAGAATATTGTAGAATCTGTGGGTATAGATTGGGGTTTGAACCTTGGGGAGATGACGAAAAAACTCCAACCTATGAAATATGTCCTTGTTGTGGTGTTGAGTTTGGTAATGAAGATTGCACTATGAAATCAATTAAGGAGTACAGAAAGAGTTGGATAAAGTCTGGTTGCAAATGGTTTGACCCGAGCAAACGCGCCACAACGTGGTCATGGGAGAATCAGCAAAGACATATCCCCAGAGAGTTTAGATAATTATTTTCGGTAATGCTCCAAATCGGGCGTTGTCAAAATAAAAAGAACAACAAACGTGGCACACAAACGCCAAGCCATAGTAGCGATAAATAACAGAATGTATAATATTAAAACAACAAGAGAGTGCTAAACCATATATAGATTGTTTGAACTTTCCCATACAAGAGTTCGCTCCAACACCCATACAAAGGTAACAGGCAATACCCCTATATGGGTATTAAAAGCCGTAAGCAATAAACAGAAAAAACATCAGTACAAGACCTCAATGGCTGTCTGGTTGGAAAATTATAAGTAAATTGCACTAGTAATTTGAGTCTACGATCACAAAAATATGAGTTGTTGCTGAGGTGAATTGTAGAATAATAGGTATCTTTGAGGGAACGAAAAATAATAGGTATTCATTACCACACATCTAACTATAAAATTAGTATTAATATTATGTACGGATCTATCAAAGCACACCTTCAGAAAGAGCTAAAGGAGACAAGAGAAGCTGGTCTCTACAAGGAGGAGCGCATCATTACAAGTGAGCAGTTTGCAGAAATTACTGTGGATCAAAATGGGGAGCATAAGAAAGTGCTCAACTTTTGTGCCAATAACTACCTAGGGCTCTCCAACAACAAGCGACTTCTTAAGGCCGCTAAGGAGACAATGGACAGACGTGGTTTTGGACTATCATCAGTTCGCTTTATCTGCGGTACTATGGATATCCACAAGGAGCTAGAGGCTGCGATCAGTCGCTACTTCCACACTGAGGATACCATCCTTTATGCTGCTTGCTTTGATGCCAATGGTGGTGTATTTGAGCCACTTCTCACGGATGAGGATGCCATCATTAGTGATAGCCTTAATCACGCCTCTATTATTGATGGTGTAAGGCTATGTAAAGCAAAGCGCTACCGCTATGCCAATGGCGATATGAAGGAGCTAGAGGAGCGTCTGAAAGAGGCTCAAGCACAGCGTTTCCGTATCATCGTGACTGATGGTGTCTTCTCCATGGACGGTAATGTGGCTCCTATGGATAAGATCTGTGCTTTGGCTGAGAAGTACGATGCCCTTGTGATGGTGGACGAGTGCCACTCCGCTGGTGTGGTTGGTAAGACCGGTAGAGGTGTTTCGGAGAAGTTCGACCTTTACGGACACATTGATATCATCACTGGTACCCTTGGTAAGGCGTTTGGTGGTGCGGTAGGTGGGTTTACTACTGGTCGTAAGGAGATTATTGAACTCCTTCGTCAGAGAAGCCGTCCATATCTATTTAGTAACTCTCTACCTCCTGCAGTGGTGGGTGCTGGTATCGAGCTCTTCAAGATGCTAGAGGAGAGTGATGACCTCCACACTAAGCTAATGGGCAATGTGGAGCACTTCCGCACCAAGATGCTGGAGCTGGGCTTTGATATCAAGCCTACTCAGAGTGCTATCTGTGCTGTGATGCTTTACGATGCCCCACTGAGCCAGAAGTTTGCTGCTCGGATGCTAGAGGAGGGTATCTATGTGACTGGTTTCTACTATCCAGTGGTACCAAAGGGCGAGGCACGTATCCGTGTACAGCTCTCTGCTGCCCATGAGCCTGAGCATATCGATAGAGCGGTGGCTGCCTTTGAGAAGGTGGGTCGCGAACTTGGCGTTATTAAGTAAGCAGAATTTGAAAGGATAGACCATAATATTGGCCTATAATGTGATCATTAGGAGAAGTGGTGGGTGTGCAGTGGATGCATGCCTGCCACTTCTTTTTATATATGAAACGGAACTATTTGATACGTGAAACGAAACTGTTTGATACGTGAAACGGAACGGTTGGGTATAAGGATTAAAAAGGAATGATGCGGACTATTCGAATGACTAGGCTTGCCCTACTACTCCTTGCTCTTTCTATGTGTGGAGGAGAAGTGGGTGCCCAGCAGCTCCACAAGATTGCGGGCTTTGAATATGGGAATATGAAAAGCCCTACAGGGCGTGAGTGGGAGTCGCCTACTCAGCTGAGCTATAATAAGGAGCAGCCGAGGGCTTACTTTTTTAACTTTAAGAGCCACGAGGGGGCTCGTGCCTACCTCCCTTCAGAGGAGAGTGCCTACTACAAGAGCCTTGATGGGATCTGGAAGTTTCACTGGGTGGGCAACCCTTCGGAGCGGCCCATGGAGTTTTACAAAACGACCTTTGATACTTCTACATGGGATGATATCGAGGTGCCGAGTGCGTGGAATGTGGAGGGGATCCAAAAGGATGGCTCCCTGAAGTATGGTACACCGATCTATGTCAATCAGCCTTTTATCTTTCATCATACCGTAAAGGTAGGCGATTGGAAGGGTGGGGTGATGCGGGAGCCGGACCCTACTTGGACCACCTATAAGTATCGTAACGAGGTGGGCTCGTACATGAGAAGCTTCACGCTACCCGAAGATTGGCAGGGGGAGCGGGTGATGCTCAATTTTGATGGGGTAAATAGTTTCTTTTACCTATGGATTAATGGGCAGTATGTAGGCTTTAGCAAAAACTCACGCAATCGTGCTGTCTTTGATATTACTCCCTATCTAGTGAAGGGGGAGAATAAGGTGGCGGTGGAGGTATATCGTAGCAGTGATGGATCGTTTCTTGAGGCACAAGATATGTTCCGCCTTCCTGGCATTTTCCGTTCGGTTTACCTCACAGCTCAGCCCGAGGCACATATTAGGGATTTGATTGCCATCCCCTCATTAAGCCATGATTATAAGGAGGGGGCGTTGCAATTGACGGCGGAGCTTCGCAATCAGAGCAAGAGGAGCTTGAAGGGGTATCAACTCCGCTACACACTCTATCGGAATGATCTTTATTCGCAGAGCAATCACCCCACTGGTGCCTCAATAGCTATTGATGTGCCAAATGTAAAGGCCAATGAATACAAGATGGTGACGGGGAAGTTGGAGCTCAAGGAGCCAGCCCTTTGGAGTGCCGAGGAGCCTCATCTCTATACGCTTATTGTGGAGCTTTTGGATCGCCGTGGAAGGGTGACGCAGACCGCCTCTATCGTCACTGGATTTAGAGAGGTGGTGATCAAGGAGACGCCTGCCGAGGAGGACGAATTTGGTCTTGCCGGAAGGTATTTCTATGTGAATGGTAAGACGGTGAAGCTGAAGGGGGTGAACCGACATGAGACGGATCCCGAGACGGGTCAGACGATTTCTAAGGAGCGGATGCTACAGGAGATCGCTTTGATGCAGAGGGGCAATATCAATCATGTGCGGCTGTCACACTATCCCAATACGCCTATTTGGTATTACCTCTGCGATCTCTATGGGCTTTACCTAGAGAATGAAGCCAATGTGGAGAGCCATGGCTACTACTATGGCGATGCGTCGCTCTCGCATGTGCCTGAATTTAGAGATGCGCATGTGGCAAGGGTGATGGAGATGGCGGCGGCGACGGTCAATTCGCCTTCCATCGTAATCTGGTCACTGGGTAATGAGGGTGGTCCTGGCGATAACTTCAAGGCGGCTTACGAGGCTCTACACCAATTTGATCCTAGCCGCCCTGTTCAGTACGAGCGGAATAATAGTATCGTGGATATGGGCTCTAATCAATACCCCTCTATCGCATGGACGAGGGAGGCGGTAAAAGGTAACTACGATATCAAATACCCTTTTCATATCAGTGAGTATGCCCACAGTATGGGTAATGCTGGGGGTAACTTGGCCGACTATTGGGAGGCGATGGAGAGTACCAACTTCTTCTGCGGAGCAGCCATTTGGGATTGGGTAGATCAATCTATCTACACCTACGATACCCTTACTGGTGAGCGGTATATGGCGTATGGTGGGGATTTCGGAGACACGCCAAATGATGGTATGTTTTGTATGAATGGGGTGATGCTCCCCGACCTCACCCCGAAGCCGGAATATCAGGAGGTGAAGAAGGTGTGCCAGAATGTGGCTATCGAGGAGGTGGACTTGGAAAGGGGACTTATTTCTATCTTTAATAAACGGTATTTTACCACTCTGGATGATTTGGAGTTGGTGGTGAAGTTGATGCGTGAGGGTGAGGTTGTAGCCGAAAAGGTGGTGCCGATGTCTACCATCCAGCCACGGAGCAAGGCAACTATCGAACTACCTTTTAATCGTCCACAAGTGATGGAGCAGCCGGAGGAGTTTTTCCTTAATTTCGAGCTTCGTCTGAAGCAGGATCGTCCGTGGGCAAAAGCGGGTTTTGTGCAGATGGAGGAGCAACTCCTTCTGAAGGAGCGAGACCACTATCTACAGCTATCAGACCTATCTGCTGGGGCATCGCCTCTACAGCTCAAGGGAAGTACCCTCAAGGGGGATAAGTTTGAGCTCTCTTTTGATGACGCTACGGGGTCGATAGAGCAATACACTTATGATGGTGTGGCACTGATTACTGCTGGCAATGGACCTTGCCTTTCGGCCTTTAGAGCACCGGTGGATAATGATAACTGGGCTAGGGATGGCTGGATTGAAAATGGTCTGCACAACTTATCGCATAAGGCGATGAGTAAGGAGGTTCATCGCAATCAGAATGGCTCTATCTCTATCCTCTATGTGGTGGAGAGTCAGGCACCGAATCGTTATCAGCTGAAGGGCGGATATACTGGACGTTTTGAGGTGGAGACCCTTGAGGGAGAGCAGGACTTTAAGTTTGTCACCACTCAGGTATGGACGGTCTATCCCGATGGTTCTATAGCACTCACCGCCAATATCACTTCTAATAAGAAGGGGGTGAATCTTGCTCGATTGGGCTATGAATTGGCAATGGCACCACAGTTTGACCAGCTCACTTATTACGGTCGTGGTCCGCTTAATAATTATAACGACCGAGATGCAGGTGCTCACGTAGGACTATATAAGAGCCGTGTGGCGGAGCAGTTTGTTCACTTCCCTAAGCCTCAGAGTATGGGCAATCGTGAGGGGGTAAGATGGACGGAGGTGACTGATGCCAATGGCCATGGCCTCGCCTTTATCGCTGAGGGGACGATGTCGGCAAGTGTGCTCCCTTGGACAGCGCTCGAGCTGATGTTGGCACCGCACCCTCATCAACTTCCTAAGAGCTCTGGCACTCATATCCATTTGGATCTGGGGGTTACAGGACTAGGCGGTAATTCTTGTGGACAAGGGGCACCATTGCCCGAGGATAGGATACTAGGCGACGGTAGTCGCTTCTCTCTGCTAATCCGTCCAGCCGGCACTGAGAAGCGCGTATCAATGCCAGTGATTCATCCTTTTGGGGATGATATTTGGTAGTTACAAATAAATAGACTAGGTTTGTAAGTGGAAATAGTGAATTAGCTGGAGAGAGGATCAGCGAAGGGGTGCCACAACTGCTTTGTGAGCTGAGATTATACCCGTAGAACCTGATGTAGGTAATGCTACCGTAGGGAGTAAGAGAGTCTGTAGGGGCTCTTGTAGTTAACGAGTAACAGCCATAGAGTTGTGTACCTCATTTCGAGGAGACAACTCTATGGCTGTTACTTTATTTTGTATGATGAATGTGAAGTATATACCAACGCTTACGATTGCTGGCTCCGATAGCTCGGGAGGGGCAGGCGTTCAAGCTGACCTCAAGACGATGTCGGCACTCGGGTGCTATGCTATGTCGGTACTTACCTCGGTGACTGCCCAGAATACTCAAGGGGTATTGGGGGTACAACCGGTATCGGCAGAGATGGTGGCTCTGCAGCTTCAAGCAGTTTTGGAGGATATTCCACCGCTTGCCATTAAGACGGGGATGCTATTTGATACCACTATTATTGAGACGGTTGCTACTGCTCTTGAGCAAGTAGATATCCCGCTAGTGGTGGATCCTGTAATGGTTGCTACTAGTGGTGATCGTCTCCTGAGTGAGGAGGCGGAGGAGGTGCTAAAGCAAAGGTTGCTCCCTTTGTCAACGCTCATTACTCCCAATCTAATGGAGGCGGAGGTGCTGTCTGGAGTGAAGATAGATTCACAATCGGCTCTTTATGAGACGGGTCAATATCTCTTGGCACTAGGCACTAAGGCCGTCTTAATCAAGGGGGGACATACTGCCGATACCGAAGCTACGGACTACCTATTTACCGATAAGGGGGTGACCACCTTTAGTAAGTCGAGAATTGACACGATGAATACGCATGGTACTGGTTGCACACTTTCTGCAGCTATTACTGCCTATATTGCTCGTGGACTTTCGTTAGAAAAGGCCATTGAACAGGGCAAGGAGTATCTTTCCGAGGCCCTTAATTCTGGCAAGAGGGTCGCTATTGGCAAAGGTCATGGCCCAGTGGATCACTTTTTCCAACCTCAAAGTAGTATCAAGAGATGAAAGGTCTGCAATTTATTACGGCTGAAACGGAGCACTGCTCTTACGTGGAGGGAGCATATCTGGCACTCCAAGGAGGGTGTCGCTGGATTCAGTTGCGAATGAAGGAGGCTAGCCGTGAGGAGCTGCTTGCCGTAGGAAGGGTGGTAAGAGGTCTATGTACTAGGTATTCTGCTACTTTTATTATCGATGACCATGTAGATCTTGTGAAGGAGTTAGGGGCAGATGGAGTGCACCTTGGCCTCAAAGATATGCCTATCGTAGAGGCACGTAGGATACTAGGCCCAAAGGCGATTATTGGGGGTACCGCGAATGCTTTTGAGGACGTTTTACTCCATTATAAGAGTGGTGCCAATTATATCGGCTGTGGCCCTTATCGCTTTACCACAACGAAGAAAAACCTTGCCCCCACACTAGGACTAGAGGGATATCAAAAGCTTTTTGAGAAGATGAGAGAGGCAGATATCCATCTACCCGTCGTCGCTATCGGTGGCATAGAGAAGGAGGATATCCCTGCCCTAATGCGGGCGGGTACCTCTGGTATTGCCATCAGTGGCACTATATTACAGGCCGATAACCCTGAAGAGATGACAGAGGAATTAATCAATATAATACAAGCTCAATGAAACAGAATCTAAAGATTACCTATCCCAACTCTAGTAAAATATATGTCCCTGGTGAGCTATTCCCAGAGATACGAGTGGGGATGAGAGAGGTAACGCAGTTGCCCACAGTGGCGAAGGATGGTACGAAGCGTGAGAATCCAGCGGTGGTGCTCTATGATACCAGTGGGGCGTACAGTGATCCCGAAATAGCTATTGATCTAGAGAAGGGTCTGCCACGGCTTCGAGAGCAGTGGAGTATGAAGCGAGATAAGACGCAGCTCTATTACGCCAAGAATAATATCATCACTCCCGAGATGGAGTATGTGGCGATTCGGGAGAATATGAGGTGCCAAGAGGTGGGCGTTGAGAGTCATATCACGCCCGAATTTGTTCGCTCTGAGGTGGCAAGTGGACGGGCGGTGATCCCAGCTAATCACAAGCACCCCGAGGCGGAGCCAATGATTATTGGTACCAACTTTCTCGTTAAGATCAATGCCAATATCGGTAACTCTCCTATGGCTTCTGATATGGAGAAGGAGGTGGAGAAGGCAATATGGGCTTGTAAGTGGGGTGCCGATACCATTATGGACTTGTCTACCGGTAAGAATATCACAGAGACACGTGAATGGATCCTAAGGAATAGCCCAGTTCCCGTCGGCACGGTACCTATGTACCAAGCTTTTGAAAAGGTGAATGGAAAGGCGGAAGACCTCTCTTGGGAGGTGTTCAAGGAGACTTTGATAGAGCAGTGTGAGCAAGGGGTTGATTACTTCACCATTCACTGCGGTATCCGACTAAAGAATATCAATCTTGCGGATACTCGACTTACAGGCATCGTTAGTCGTGGTGGTAGTATCATCTCTAAGTGGTGCAAAGTGCATCAAGAGGAGAGCTTCCTTTACAGTCACTTTGATGATATTTGTGATATCTGCCGCCAATACGATGTGGCACTTTCCCTCGGTGACGGGTTGCGACCTGGTTCTACCTACGATGCGAATGATGCAGCACAATTTGCAGAGTTGGATACCATGGGCGAACTGGTAGAGCGAGCTTGGGCAAAGGATGTACAGGTGTTTATTGAAGGCCCTGGTCACGTGCCTATGCACAAGATTGAGGAGAATATGACTCGGCAGATTGAAAAGTGCCACGGAGCACCATTCTATACACTCGGCCCATTAGTCACCGACATTGCACCTGCTTACGACCATATCACCAGCGCTATTGGAGCAGCGATGATAGGTTGGCACGGCACCGCTATGCTCTGCTACGTTACACCGATGGAGCACCTCGGTCTGCCCGATAAGGATGATGTTCGCACAGGTGTGGTCACCTATAAGATTGCTGCCCATGCGGCCGACCTCGCCAAGAGGCATCCTGCAGCTCCCATACGTGATAATGCACTGAGCCTTGCTCGCTATGAGTTTAGATGGAAGGACCAATTCAACCTTTCGCTAGACCCAGAGCGTGCCGAGGAGTATTATAGAAAGAGCAATCCTACGGACAAGAACTTCTGCACTATGTGCGGCCCAAATTTCTGTGCTATGAGGATCAGTCAAACACTTGATGAAGCGTGTAACCAAAATAAATAACAAACAAAAATGGAGAAACTAGTATCTCAAGGGATTATCACCCGTTATTTCGAGAAGTTAAATGATTGTTTGGATCTTGATGTTGCTATTGTTGGCGGAGGTCCATCTGGCATTGTCGCTGCTTACTATCTGGCAAAGGCTGGGCTTAAGGTAGCACAATTCGACCGCAAGCTCTCCCCCGGTGGTGGTATGTGGGGTGGGGCAATGATGTTCAATGAAATTGTGATCCAAGAGGAAGCCCTTGAGATCATTAAGGAGATGGGCATCAATTATGAGCCATACCAAGATAAACTCTATACCATGGACTCTGTAGAGAGCACTGCGGCACTTCTGTACAATGCAGTACATGCCGGTGCACGCATATTCAATTGCTATAGTGTGGAGGATGTAGTGTATAAGGAGAATAGGGTCAGTGGCGTTGTGGTTAATTGGACACCCGTACTGCGTGAAGGGATGCACGTAGACCCCCTCAATATTATGGCCAAGTATGTGATCGATGGCACTGGTCATGATAGCGAGATCTGTCGGGTAGTGGCTAAGAAGAACGGAGCCACTCTCAATACTAGCACTGGTGGTGTGGTAGGTGAGCAATCACTTGACGTGGTAACTGGCGAGAAGATGGTAGTCGAGGGGACTAAGGAGATCTACCCAGGCCTCTATGTCTGCGGTATGGCCTCTTCTGCTGTTTATGGTACCCCACGTATGGGCCCTATCTTTGGCGGTATGCTGATGAGCGGTAAGAAAGTAGCCAATCTAATCATTGACCAATTGAAGTAATCACTCTTTTCTATGAGGTGTGCTAGCCCTTGTAAGGTCTGGCACACCTCTTTTATTGACTATGAAAGTGATCCTCATTACCCCAGAAGAGCCCTATGAAAACGAGGTGGAAGTCATCTCGGAAGCCCTTGAAGTGGGACTTTATCGTTGTCATCTCAGGAGACCCCATTGGTCGATAGAGGAGACCAGAGCCTTTTTGGATTGTTTTTCTTCCGAAGCCTTAGCTAAAATAGTATTGCATGATCACCATCAGCTTGCTAAGGAATATCCAATTGCTGGGATACACTTCAACCGACGCCATCCATTCACTCAACGACCAATTGGACTCTCTGCTTCCATCTCTTGCCACTCACTAGAGGAGGTGGAGCGGTACCACGAGCAGATGGACTATCTCTTTCTAAGCCCTATATTCAATAGTATTTCCAAGCCCAATTATCCTGCCCAATTCTCGCTTGAGCAGTTACGTGCTTCCTCTATTATTGATGATAAGGTGATTGCTCTTGGAGGTATCGCACTAGAGAGGTTGCCACTACTCTACGGCATCCCTTTCGGAGGTGTCGCCCTCCTTGGCGACTTCTGGAATCGCCTCCCATCTGCCAATCCCATTGACCACCTCAAATCCTATCTTTCCTTGGAGTATTAGTACAAAAAAAATAGGACCTCGTTAGAGATCCTATTAAAAGAGTTCTTAGTCAATGGATGTATCCAATTGATGTATTCTTGTAGCCCATAGGGGAATCGAACCCCTCTTTCCAGAATGAAAATCTGATGTCCTAGCCGATAGACGAATGGGCCAAACCTAAAAATATTTTGCTACTTATAGTCAGCCCTCAATCCTTTACTCTACTGCGTTTAGACAGCTAGGGTATTAACATGCTGTGCAAGAGAGCTCTTGAGGTTCGCTGCTTTGTTCTTGTGAATTCTACCCTTTGATGCTAGACGATCAATAATCGAATTCAGCTCTGGCAACTTGCTCTGTGCCTCACTAGCATCGGTAAGTGCGCGGAAGTCACGAACAGCATTACGCATTGTCTTGCCGTAATAACGGTTTCTAACACGCCTAGTACTGCTTTGTCTTACTCTTTTAAGCGCAGACTTATGATTTGCCATATCTCTTAGTTACTTACTTCAAAATTATAAAACTTGTAGCCCATAGGAGAATCGAACTCCTCTTTCCAGAATGAGAATCTGGCGTCCTAGCCGATAGACGAATGGGCCAGCTAAAAGCAAAATCCGCTTTAGTCTCTACAAAGACACTTCGTTAACTTTGCGTTGGCAAAGATACCAATAATTTCTCAATCCACAAAACTATGGGCGAAATTACTGCCGAAATATCTTGTGTCGCTACTATTAACGGCGGATGCCTAGCTCCTTAATGATAGCACGATACCTCTCAATGTCCTTCTCCATTAGGTAGTCGAGTAAGCGACGACGCTTACCAACCAACATCTTAAGTGCACGGGAGGTGTTATGATCCTTTTTATTTGACTTCATGTGATCAGTCAAATGCGAGATACGGTATGAGAACAATGCTATCTGGCTCTCAGCGGATCCAGTATCAGTGTTGGACTTCCCGTACTTCTCGAAGATCTCTTGCTTCTTTTCCGAATTCAAGTACATAACTCTACTCAATATATAATAGTTAAACACTTGCAACGCTCTAGCACTCGGCTAGGCCTTCGCTAAGGCAGTTGCGACTGCAAAGGTACCAAAAAATATAAATACTGGGAAATATTTCTCCTGTTTTGTCTGCAGCGTGGATCCTAGCCATGGTATGCACCTCTGCCAAAGCCGCATTATTCGTCTTCGTAGCTACTGTGTGATTTGGTTTCGTACTTCCGGCTCAGTGAATGGATGAAGTCATTCATAGGGACAAGGATGATATTGACTGCCAAGATGGCAAGGGTGCCTAATAGTGTTTCGTAAAAGAAGCCACCCGCAGCTAGCGCACCTATAGCGGAGCTACACCATACGGTAGCCGCCGTAGTGAGTCCACGCACACTCACCCCTTCCTTAAAGATAATACCACCTCCAAGGAAGCCGATACCTGTGACTACTTGTCCGATAATTCGTGATACGTCGCCTCCTTTGGCATCTGTAATCATGATGGAGAGAAGCACATAGAGAGATGCACCGATGGTTACCAAGGTGATGGTTCGTAATCCCGCTGACTTGCTCCTCCATTCACGTTCAAAACCGATGATAAAGCCCGCACCGATGGCAGCTAATAGGCGCAATGCGAAGTCAAGTGTACTCATATATTGATTTGATTATAGTTTTCTAGTTATTGGATTTCACATTTCTGTAAATATAACAACTTATTGCCACATTCCGTAATAACTACGATTTGGCTGCGGGTTTTACGTCTCAGAGAAGCCTACAGGGGTTACGCATTAGAAAAGCCTGTGTGGCATTATTGGAGTATTATTGGGGAAAGGACCTCGGTAGAGGTCCGTGTTAAATAGGCACAGGTCGGAGGGGCGTAGCCCCGAACGACCTGTGTGTAAGAGCATATTCCCTACCTCAATGACCCCGGCTGAGGGGTCAGACCTAGATAAGGTTGTCCGACCCCTCAGCCGGGGTCGTAGGGGTGTTTTGCATATCGTTATACACAGGTCTACGGCACTACGTGCCTTGACCTGTGCCTATTTAACACGGACCCCTCAGCCGGGGTCCTTCCCTATAGACACACCTAAGAATGCCCTACGGCAAGACCTTCCTAATGCGTAACCCCTGGAGGAGCCTATCGTAGGTCCCTTCTTTTCGAGGATTATCCAGTATCGAATCCTTTTTAACCATCCAAGGTACACTCCCGTTTTAGGGTTTCTAACTGCGAAAATAAGGTGGAAAAATAGGCTAAAATAGGGTTAAAGAGGCCTGTTTTATAACTAATTGAAATTCAGTGTTATATAAAAGCGTTTGCCGAGATGCAACTAAGCGTTTGCTTTGTTGCATCTCGGCAATTGCTTAGTTGCAACTCGCCGATTGCTTAGTTGCATCTCAACTTTTGCCCTACTATTAGGAGACTGCTGCACGAAGTGTTATTCTCAAAAAAAAGAGTGGGGAAGCCCCTATAGAGAGGCTCCCCCACATTCTTTACTCTTATGTTATTCCTTAGATGTCATAGGTAAGCGTTACCGTCACGTTGCGTCCCTTTGCGGGGATGAATTGGAAGGAGCTTACTGCTGATTCGTAATAGAGTTTGTCGGCAATGTTATTGAGATTTAGTTGGATGCCATATCTGTCGTAGCTATATCTGGCCATAAAGTTGAATACGTTGTAGCTTGGAATGGAATATTCGTTGCCACCATCGGTAAATCTTGTGCCCATAAATTCGTGTCCGAAGCCAAGCATCACGTGGTGGTTATTATCAAAGGTGTTTTGTAGCATCAGCCATTCAAAGGCTTTGTGGCGAGGTACTAGACCTACTTGCTTATCGCCATTCTCCTTTGAATCGGAGTAGGTATAATTGGCTGATAGCTGGATGTACTTGCAAGGGGTGATCAAGGCATCTACCTCAAAACCCTTTATGGATTGGTTGTCTGCGAAGTAGCCAAGTAGCTTATCATCACCCTTCTTAAATGCCAGCACATTTTTGGCCTTCATATAGTAAACATTCGCCTCTACGGAGAAGTACTCTTGATCACCAAAGCGGAAGCCCATCTCATACTGTATACCGGTAGTTGGCTTTACCTTAGCCACATCACTTAATTTCATTGGCTGGTCATTTTTATCCACATAATCAAATCCAGACTGCTTGACAAGCTGTGGTTTGAAGAAGCTGGAAGAGGCAGCAAATACATTGAAGTCCTTAGTGAAGTTGTAGACTGCACCTACGCGGTAGGTAGCATAAGGGGTCTTAGTAGGATTGGTAAAGCTGGGATCCTTAGCCTTCATTACATCGCTATCAGCGGTTTGGTACTGCGTGAACTTGCGATCTACATACTCCATACGCACACCAGCCATCAAGTTGAGTTTGCCCCAAGTCATGAAGTCCTGAAGGTAGAGACTATGGCTAATATCACGATAGAGCTGGCGTACCCTGAAGTAGTCAATATTGATAGCACCTTGATTGGTCTGTGGGTTAACTACATCTACCACCTTGTGCTCAGGTAGTGTCCCTTCGCCCGAGCAAGTAGCACCATGGCGGCGATCCATATCCATGAGGGCAAAGTTGTAGCCGATCAATAGGTCATGCTTGGTATTGCCCCAATTTAGGGTTTTGGTCAGCTCTAATTGATTTTGAAGGGCCTAACTTTTGCCATACAAACGCTCAAAAACACCTGAGATGTCCTTCATCGTATTACCACAGCTATAGAGGTAGCTCGCAACCTCTCCCATCTCTT
>OHTB01000949.1_pt1 | contig 14136 bp, 8 predicted proteins | sample 1578771 | NCBI WGS metagenome assembly OHTB01 (sample SAMEA3879516, study PRJEB24766) | human gut metagenome | biome: human-associated habitat; feature: feces | place: USA | collected 1985/1987 | reverse complement strand
TCAATTTCTGTGAGCTTGCGAGCAGAAATTTCGCCGCTCCCCTACAAAAAACGCCCCCATTTAGGGGACGTTCTTGTATTATTTTTCTGTTCTGAATGGTGCGAGTGGTATGCCTGTTTCGTTGAAGATAGTTACCTCGCAATAGTTGAACCAGTTATATCTTGCATACAGAGGTTTTACAACGGCGTCTGACTTGATGAAAATTTTACTGCCGTCTATGGTGATATCGGCTTTTACGAACTCTTCGTCCTTGCCTGCTATCTCAAAGCCCTGTGCTTCGCCCTTTACTACAAAGCCGTTTTCGGCATTGTCAAAGCTAAGCTCTATACCACCGTTTTTATACTCCAGCGACTTATAGATAGGTCCGAATGCTTTTACGTCCATGCCATAGAAAAGCTTTTCTGCCTGCAAACAAAGTCTTTCGCCAACAGGTACTTTATTCTTTGGGTGGATCTCGTTGAACTCACCGCAATCTGAGATAACAGCTATTCCTGTATTTTTCACTGTCTTATATGCTCTCATCTGTGCTTCTCTTATTTTACACCAATGCTTATAATCAGGGTCGGCGGCATATTTGAACATTGGGAGCTGGACGATTATGAACGGAAGCTCATCGTCGCCCCACTTCTCTCTCCAAAGCCTGATAAGAGATGTGAGGAGGGTATAATAGCTGTCAGGCTTATGGTCGTCAGACTCGCCCTGATAATAGAGGAAGCCTTTTATTGTATAAGGACAAACTCTTGACACCATGGTCTCAAAAAGTCCTGTTGGGCGGAATGGGTTTACGCAGTTTATTGGGCCCGGCCAATTCTTATCGCCAAGGATCTCGTTGGCTTTCTCCCAGCTCATTGTTGGGTCTTTTTGCAGAAGCTCGCCGTATTTTTTATCCCACACACGCTCAAATTTCTGATAATCTCTATACTCTTTTATCTGCTCCTCGACAGTTTTGCCCTCAATACGTTTTTCATACTCGTCTATGTAGCTTCTTATTTCAGCGTTGTTTTCAAGGGTCGGTCTGTCTACCCATGCGGAGGCTGATGTGCCGCCCCAGTTACAGCCGATAAGTCCTACTGTTACGCCAAGGTCTTTGGCAAGCTTTCTTCCAAAGAAAAAGCCGACTGCACTCCATGCCCTTGAATTATCCTTTGAAGCCTGCGACCATGCGGTATTGTTTTCGCCTTCATAGAACATTTCGTCAAGAGTGCCACGCTTTTGAGTGTAATAAAATCTTACGTTGCAATCAGGGGTGAGGTTTTCGAGGACTTCTTTGCCGCCCTTTGCGTTTTGAAGTTCAAGCTCCATATTTGACTGGCCGCCGCAGAACCACACTTCGCCTATCATGATACGGCAGAATTTTTTCTCTGTACAGCCGTCTGAAACTGTCATTTCGTACTCTCCGCCTGCACTCATTGGAGGGAGGACGGCTGTCCACCTGCCGTCGCAGACCTGCGTCTGGACTGACACGCCGTTAAGAGTAACTGTGACAGTTCTTTCCTCGTCCCCAAGTCCCCAGACTGTTATGTTCTTGTCACGCTGGAGCACCATATCGTTTGAAAAAATATTTGCTACTTTTAACATACTTCTTTCACCTTTCAATACCTATAAAAATTCAATATTCAAAAAATACCATCGCCTCAGGCGATACCTTAATTCCTAACTCCTCACTCCTAACTCCTCACTAATCAAAGAGTGTGGTAGAACAGAATGATATCCTCAAAAACGCCCTCTTTGTTTTCAAAGCCATTCGGTACAGTGCCGAGCTTAACAAAGCCGAGGTTTTCGTAAAGCTTTACCGCCTTGACGTTTGATGCAACAACGGCATTGAACTGGAGCACCTTAAAGCCTTTCTGCTTTGCTATGAAAAGACAATGTTCGACTATGACCTTGCCTGCACCTTTTCCACGGCAGGTGCTTTTTACGGCATAGCTTGCGTTTGCGATATGTCCGCATCTGCCAACGTTATTAGGGTGGAGGATATACATTCCTACAGTTTCGCCCTCATACTCTGCAACGCCGCAGAATGTTTGTGAAGCAAAGAATTTTTTTGCCTCATCATAGTCGAGGGTCTCTTTCTGCGGGAAGGCATTGCCCTCTTTTACAACTTCGTTCCATATCTCTGCCATTGCAGGAACGTCATCAATATTGTAACCTCTTACGGTCACGTTTTTCATTTTTGCCATTTTGGATACTTCTCCATAATAAAATTACTCTATAAATGACTTCATGCCACGCTCACGTCGCCAATCAAGGAACTCCTCATATGTTCCCTGTCTGTCGATACAGCCGTCGGGGGTTATTTCGATTATTCTGTTTGCAACTGTCTGAACTATTTCGTGGTCATGAGATGCGAAAATCACAACGCCTTTGAAATCTCTAAGTCCGTTATTTACGGCTGTGATAGACTCAAGATCGAGGTGGTTGGTAGGTCTGTCAAGCATTATAACGTTTGAGCCGAAGAGCATCATACGGCTGAACATACATCTTACCTTTTCACCGCCTGAGAGAACTTTTACAGGCTTATATATCTCGTCCCCTGAGAAGAGCATTTTGCCGAGGAATCCTCTGAGGTAGGTGTCTGTTACCTCGGAAGTGGAATATTTTCTTATCCAGTCAACTATACTTTCGTCATTATCGTTGAAGTAGGCTGAGTTGTCAATAGGGAAATATGAACGTGATGTGGAAACGCCCCACTTAATGCTACCCTCGTCAGGCTCTTCTTCCTCTGCAAGTATCTTGAAAAGCATTGTGATAGCCTGCTCGGACTCGCCGATGAAAGCGACCTTATCGGTACGGCTGAGGGTAAAGGAAACATTATTTAGGAGCTTTACGCCGTCAACTGTTTTGGATATGCCGTTGACTTTGAGTACGTCTTTGCCAAGCTCTCTATCCATATTAAAGCCTATGAAAGGATATTTTCTTGATGAGGCAGGCATTTCCTCGACAGTGAGCTTATCAAGAAGCTTTCTTCTTGCGGTAGCCTGCTTGGACTTTGATTTATTTGCTGAGAAGCGGTTGATGAACTCCTGGAGTTCCTTTATCTTCTCCTCGGCTTTCTTGTTCTGGTTCTTTATCATTCTCTGCATAAGCTGTGAGGACTCATACCAGAACTCGTAGTTACCAACATACATTTTTATCTTTGTATAGTCGATATCTACGATATGGGTACAAACATTATTAAGGAAGTGTCTGTCATGAGATACAACGAGGACAGTTCCGAAATAGTCGGCAAGGAAGTCTTCAAGCCAGCTTATAGCGTCGATATCAAGGTGGTTTGTAGGCTCGTCCAGCATGATAATATCAGGATTGCCGAAAAGCGCCTGTGCAAGAAGCACCTTGACTTTTTCGTTACCTGAGAGGGTGGACATCTGTGAATAGAGGGTATCCTCGGAAAGACCAAGACCCTGAATGAGCTTTGATGCGTCAGACTCAGCTTCCCAGCCGTTAAGCTCTGCGAACTCGCTTTCAAGCTGACCTGCTCTGTCGCCGTCCTCCTCGGTGAAGTCCTCCTTGGCGTAAAGCTCGTCCTTTTCTTTCATTATCTCATAAAGACGCTTATTGCCCATTATTACAGTTTCAAGAACTGTATACTCGTCGAATGCAAAGTGTTCCTGACGAAGCACTGAAAGTCTGTCTTCTTTTGAGATCACTACCTCGCCTGTGGTAGGCTCTATCTCACCGCAGAGGATCTTCAGAAATGTTGACTTTCCTGCACCGTTTGCACCGATTATGCCATAGCAGTTGCCGTTTGTAAATTTAAGGTCAACGTCCTTGAAAAGAAGCTGACCACCGAATGAAAGGCTTACGTTTGATACTGTTATCATTTTAACTCTCCTATATCTGATAATTATACTTTGACACTTTATTATACCACACAAAGCGGCTTATGTCTACTTTTAATTATTAATTTTTCATCACTGTGCTTTTATGGTGCAAACGAGGTTTTGCTCTTGACGTTTTCAACAAAAAGTGTTATAATTGTTATGTACACATTGGCAATAGCGATAATTATTGCCCTGAAAATTCAAGAAATTAAGTTGGAAAGGATAACTTGAATATGAAAAAAGTTTTGTTCGCTTCTTCGGAGTGTGTTCCGTTTATCAAGACAGGCGGTCTTGCTGACGTTGTCGGCTCTCTGCCTAAGTGCTTTGACAAGAGGTATTATGATGTCAGAGTAATTCTTCCTAAATATTCCTGCATGAAACAGCAGTGGAAAGACATGATGCAGTACAAAACGCATTTCTACATGGACTTTGCAGGTCAGAGCCAATATGTGGGCGTGCTTGAATGCGTTTATGATGGCGTTACGTTCTATTTTATCGACAACGAACATTATTTCACCGGTGACAAGCCTTACACTGAGCATCACTGGGATATAGAAAAGTTCATGTACTTTGACAGAGCTGTGCTTTCTGCTCTGCCTCTTCTTGATTTCCGTCCTGACGTTATACACTGTCACGACTGGCAGACGGGTCTTATACCTGTATATCTTCATGACAGCTTTGCAGGGGGAGATTTCTTCCGCGGCATAAAGACCGTTATGACTATACACAATCTGAAATTCCAGGGAAATGACGGCGTTGAGCAGTTCAAGAGGATATCAGGTCTGTCTGACTACTACTTCACTATCGACAAGCTGAGGACTGGCGTTGACGGAAATATGCTCAAGGGCGGTCTTGTTTATGCTGACGCTATCACAACTGTCAGCAACACATACGCAGAGGAGATAAAGACTCAGTTCTACGGCGAGGGTCTTGACGGACTTATGAGGGCAAGGGCTAACGATCTTCGTGGTATTGTAAATGGCATCGACTACGTTGATTACAACCCTGACACTGACAAGAACATTGTTGTAAGATACAATTATGACAACGTGCTTGAGAAGAAGATACACAACAAGAGAGCAATTCAGGCTGAGCTTGGTCTTGCGCAGGACGACAATCGCTTTATGATAGGCATTGTGAGCCGTTTGACAGATCAGAAGGGCTTTGACCTTATTGCATACATGATGGAAAGAATGTGCGAACAGGGCATACAGTTCGTTGTGCTTGGCACGGGCGAGCAGAAATATGAGGATATGTTCCGCTGGTTTGCAGGCAAGTATCCTGACAGGGTTTCCGCTAACATTTACTACAGTGAGGAAATGAGCCACCGTATTTACGCTTCCGCTGACGCATTCCTTATGCCGTCCCTTTTCGAGCCATGCGGACTTTCACAGCTTATGTCACTGCGTTACGGCACGCTGCCTATCGTTCGTGAAACCGGCGGTTTGAGAGATACTGTTCAGCCGTTCAATCAGTTTGAGAGGACTGGCACTGGTTTCAGCTTTGCAAACTACAATGCACACGAGATGTACAACACTGTTATGTTCGCAAAGTACATATTCGATGACAGACGTGACGAATGGAACGGACTTATCAAATCTGCAATGGCACAGGATTTCTCATGGCAGGCTTCTGCTAACAAATATCAGGAAATGTATGACTGGCTTATCGGCTAAGATAGATACAAGAAAAGCTCCGCAGGAAAAATGCGGAGCTTTTCTTATATGATATGGTTTTGGTCAGGCGTATGATACGTTGGGAATCAGGTGGGCGACCTCGGGTCGCCGCTACGGAAACAAACATAGAAAGCGGCACAGCATACACTGCGCCGCCTGTTTACTAATATTTAGTCACCGAAAGCAACGCCCAGAGCCTTTGCGGTCTTGACGAGCTGGTGGTCGGCAGGGACGAATTTTGTTTTGCCTGCGACTTCTGAAAGTGGGTTTTCTGACACAACTTCATTTATCATTGCCACTGCATAGCCGTATTTATCGGTTGCGATAAGCTCTGCGGCATGGACGCCGAACTTCGTGGCAAGCACTCTGTCATAAGCTGACGGACTGCCGCCTCTGAGCATATGACCAGGCACGCAAACTCTTGTTTCTCTGCCTGTAAGCTCTTCGATCTGCTTTGCAATTCTAGGGGTAGCAGTTGTAAGACCCTGCTCTGCACGGAGTCTTGCTCTTTCCTTCTTTTTAAGCTTTGCCTCTTCTTTATCAAAAGCACCCTCAGCTACGGCGAGGATAGAAAATCCCTTTGATTCTCTCTTTTCGCAGGCAGCGGCAAGCTTTTCGATATCATATGGTATTTCAGGAATGACTATCATATCTGCACCGCCTGCGATACCTGAATAGAGGGTGAGCCAGCCGGCTTTATTGCCCATTATTTCTGCAACGAGTATTCTTCCGTGGGAATTAGCTGTGGAATGAAGTCTGTCGATAACGTCTGTGGCTGTGTCAACAGCGGTATGGAAGCCGAACGTTACGCTTGTGCCCCAGATATCGTTGTCGATAGTTTTTGGCAGACCGATAACGTTAAGTCCCTCGGTTGAAAGGAGGTTAGCGGTCTTATGAGTGCCGTTGCCGCCCAAGGTGAGCAGGCAATCGAGCTTCTGCTTTTTATAGGTTTCTTTCATAGCCTTTACTTTATCCACGTTATCTTCTTCGATGACCTGCATTTTCTTGAAAGGTGTTCTCTTTGTGCCGAAAATAGTTCCGCCTGTGGTAAGGATACCAGAAAAATCAGACTGCTTCATTTCCTTGCACATATTATTGATAAGCCCATAATAGCCGTCCTCTATGCCGATTATCTGGACGTCTTCGCCGAACTTTTCATAGCAAGCCTTTGCAACGCCTCTGATAGTTGCGTTAAGTCCCGGACAATCTCCTCCGCTTGTGAGTATGCCTATTCTTTTCTTCATTTTACCAAGTCCTTTCAATGAAATTCTATCATTATCAACGATATCAATACTTATCGCTTGTGCTGAAATCTTCTATATCGGCTTCGTCGGAAGGAGTGATATCCTGCTGAGTTTCCTCAGGGGTGGCCTCGCTTTCAGGCTCATCGTCAATATATGTGAACCTTGAAGTCTGATGCTCTTTCTTATCCTTTTCACTGTTCTCGCTAAGTTTGAAACGTGCTATCATATTCTTTAGTATAAGCGACTGGCTTGAAAGCTCTTCACTTGCGGAAGCTGAACCGACTGCAGTTGAGGTATTGGCTGATACAACGGCTGATATTTGGTCTACTCCCGTATTTACCTGAACGATAGCTTCTGCCTGCGCCTCAGAAGCGTCTGAAATGTTCTTTACCAGATCCCTCATAGTATTTGAATTACTTACGATATTGTTCAGTGAATCAGCAGTTTCTTCGGCTATCTTAGAGCCCTTTGAAACAGCGGCAGACTGGTTTTCGATAAGTGAAGCGGTCTGCTTTGCGGCTTCGGCTGATCTTGATGCCAGACGTCTTACCTCGTCTGCTACCACGCCAAAGCCCTTTGAACCCTCTCTTGCGGCCTCTACGGCGGCGTTAAGGGCAAGGATATTTGTTTGGAATGCGATCTCGTCAATGACCTTGATTATCTTTGAGATCTCATCGGAAGCTGTATGGATAGCATTCATGGCATTTACCATGTTGCCCATATCGCTGTTGCAGTTGTCAACGGCTTCGGTATTCTTAAGTACGATATTATAAGCGTTCTTAGAGTCCTCAGAGTTTTGAGTTATCTGCTTTGAAACATCACTGAGGGTAGCGGAAAGCTCCTCGATCGCGGAAGCCTGCTGTGTAGAACCCTGTGATACAGACTGTGCGATATTTGACACCTGAACCGCTCCTGAGTTCACCTGCTCGGCTGACATATTGATAGAAGCAAAGGTATCAGACAGTGAGTCGAGTATCTCGTTAAACGTACTCTTTATCTTATAGAAGTCGCCCTTGAAAGTGCCTTCCATTCTGTGGCAAAGGTTACCCTCGGATATTTGGGTAAGAGCCACTGTAATAAGGTTGATATACTGTCTAAGGCAGACGATAGTTTCTTCCAGAGAGTTTGAAAGGACACCAAGCTCGTCCTTTGAATACCACACGTCAACAGGGTCGGTAAGGTTGCCCTGTGCGAGAGAACGAAGTCTGTTTGTGGTAGAAATGATAGGCTTTGTTATCCTCTTTGCAAAAAGCAGAGAGAACAACACCGTCAGGCACATAAGCACAACGCCCATTACAATGATATTAGTAAGTGCGCTGGAGCTTGCAGTGGTGAAGTCGGCAACATTTGTAACCATGACGACAGTACCGTCAAAATATGACGAACCATAATAGCCCACGATATAATTGTTATCCTTAAATTTATACTCTGTTGTACCGCTATTATTTGCAAGTATTTTCTCAACGGCATTTGTCACTTCCGTATATTCTTCATCTTTCTTACCGATCTCAAGGGCATTTTTACCTATCTGATCGGTATCTTTATGAAGAAGGATCTCTCCGTCTTTACCAACAAGATAAACATAGCCGGATTTTCCGAAGGTATATTCATTAAGAGCATTGATAAGCATATCGCTCTGAATGGTAATACAAGCGACTTTTTGTTCTGTGTTGCCAGACTTTGTTGAAGCAAGTATAGAAAAATAATTCTTACCGCCAAAGGTATATATATCGGTTATATAAGCCGAGCTTCTTTCGCAAGCGCTTATGATGTGCTCCTTTTCAACTGATGACGATACCATTTCATTATCTGTTGCAAGCACAATACCATTGCTGTCAAAAACTGTAAAATTCAGATAGAAGCCTGTGTTGTCTGCAAAGCCACTTTTTACTGCCTTTAGTCTGTCAGCGTCAGTTTTTGCCTCTAAAAAAGAATCAGACTTTACGGTCGAAACTATATTATTCGTATAAGAGCTGATCGTCGAGTCAAAATTCTTAGCCGCCTGAACAGCCAGTGGTTCAGCGGTGCTTTTGAGCGTATCCTTTGCAGAAACATTTATAAAATACACGGAAACCAAGCTGAGCAGCACCGTGATGATGAGTGCGATCGAAAGCATTGCCAAAAGCAGTTTTGAACGCAACGTTTTCATATACAGTTCCCCCTTATGAACTTGTTTTTAACGCAGCACACAACACTGCGATATTACGTGTTTATTATATCATAATTGCACAATTATTTCAAGTACCACAAACATATTTTTTGTGAACTTATGAGGCAATTAATGATATGGAGGTGAATAAGAATAGGTAAAAAGGGGGTAAAAAAAAATGTACATAAGTCTGAGGATAAGAAAAAGGGTGATGCTTTGCGTTATAGCTGTACTTTCTATGCTGGCGGCGGTGGCTGTTATGCCGACCTTTGCAAAAGAAGAAAAAACAGATGGGATAAAGCTTCCGATCATAATGTATCACAGCATCGTAAAAAACGAAGATCGCAGCGGTGAATATGTCATAACGCCTATCGAGCTTGAAAAGGATCTGCTTTATCTGAAGCAGAACGGCTACACTACTGTTTTTGTAAATGACGTTATAAGATATGTGAAGCGTGGGGGCGAGCTGCCTGAGAAGCCTATTATACTGTCCTTTGATGACGGCACTTACAACTACAGAGAATATCTTCTGCCGCTTCTTGAAAAATACGATATGAAAGCCACTGTATCTATTGTGGGAGCTTACACTGACGCTGCCTGCGAGGAGGCTGAGCCTGATCCTGCTTACTCTTATCTTGACTGGCAGGACGTTTCGGTGCTTCGTGACAGCGGTCATGTGGAGATATGCAATCACTCTTACGATATGCACAATCTTGAGGGCAGGCGTGGAGTCGGTCAGCTGGAGGGGGAAAGCTACGAGGATTACCGAAAGATATTTCTTAATGACACTACGAAGCTTCAAACGCTTTGCGATGAACACTGCGGTTTTCAGCCAAACGTTTACACCTATCCTTTCGGCATAACCTGCGAAAGTGCAAGTCGGCTCGTAAAGAACATGGGGTTTGAGGCTAGTCTTGGAGTAGAGGAAAAAATCAATATAATAAAAAAAGAAGATGAACGCTGCCTTTTTGGTCTTTACAGATTCAATCGCAGCGGGATCATCTCCACAGAAGAATTCATGAAAAAAGTTTTTGGAGCATAAAAAAAAGCAGCCCCTATTGGAGCCACTCTCTAAACTGAATCACCATCAGTATGTTTACATTATACTCTGGCAGGTGTCGAAATTATACTTGTTTTTGTGTGATTTTTGTAAAAAAAATGTGTATTCGTGTAAGCAGAGTGAAAAATGCTGTCACAAGCAGCCAAAAGCACGTTGATACGCCACTTTTGGCTGTTTATCATCTCTTTACACAAAACTTATTTATCCTTTTTGCCGCCTTTGATCTTTCCCCTTATCCAGATAATTATTACGACAAGTGCAATAACAAGGACAATAAGGACGATAGCAAGGGCGGTATTGAGCATCTTTTTATACTGGTCCATAACATTTGCGTTTTTGGACACGGCAGATGAAGTATCGGAGCTGTCTTTCTTTTGGACGGTCTGGGTCTGCTGTTCATCTCCGCCTGCGGCTCTTATTATGGTGACAGTATAGGTGGCGGCATTGCCGTCAACGTCTGTGACGGTTATGGTTCGTACATTTTCGCCCACCTGACACTCGCTTGTGCCTGTATACCATATATAATCAGAGGGGCTTGCTGTTGTTCCCTCTATCTCAACATTAGTAACGGAATTGTCAACGTTCACTGTATAGTTATAGACATTATAGGCAAAGGCAGGAGAAAGCTCGCCGTTATCCACTGTCAGGGCTGTAAGAACGCCTTTATCTGGTATGCCGTTTGAAGGAGCGGTCTTAGTGGTAGTGGTGGTCTTTTCGGTGGTGGTCGTGGTTTCTGTTTCGGTCTTGGTTTCCACCTTATCGCCTCCAACTGTTATGACACAATAGGCGGTAGGCGAGCCGATAAGCTCTGAATCAGGGGAATATATCTGACAGCTTTGCAGGCTTATATTTGCATTTCCTGCCGACAGACCTTTGAACGTAAAGCTGAAATTCACTTCTGAAGAGGGGGTATCAGGAAATCCGTTTACTGTAAGAACTCCTCCGCCGCCTGAGGCGTTGTCGCTGGACACAAATTCTATAACGGAATCGTCATAGGCGATATTTGCCTGAACGTTTCCTATCTCTGAATCTGCAGAAAATGTCACGGAAACTTCAAACTGCTGATCGGTCATGACGGGGTTTTTAGGCGGATAGAAGAAAGCCTCCCCTGTTGCATGGGCAGTGAGAGCCGTCATTGGAACTGCAAGTGCGGCTGTCAAGAGCGATGAGAATATTCTTTTTACAAGCTTTGTTTTTGTGATCATTGCTATCCCTCCCGATAACATGGATAATTATTTGGTATAAACTTTGGCTATATCAGACCACTGTCCGAAATAGGTCTTGTCCCCTGTGGCTGTATAGCTTCTCACACGGACGAAATATGTCTTTTGGCTTTTAAGATTTGTTACGGTCTTTTTGTCGGTCTTATTTGAGGTCACCTTAACTGTCTTTGCATCGCTGAAAGATATATTTTCAGCGTAGGATATCACATAGCCTGTAGCAGAGCCTTTCTGTGCATAGTCTATATAAAAGCCTTTTTTCACTGGCATAAGCTTTTGTATGGTCTGCCTTGCAGGGGTGATGACAAAAGACTTCGTTATCACTCCGCCATACGAGCCTTTTCCTGTTACTGTTACCTTAGCTGTGCCTATATTCTTATTGCAGGAATATTTCACTATATAGTCTGTGCCGTTTTTAAGGGTCCTGCCCGAATATGTGACTGTTATGCTTTGGGTGATGTTCCTGCCTGTGAAAGACTTGTTTTTTATGCCTGCGACCTTAGCTTTGGCAATATCATATTTTGCGGTGGTCACGCTCTTTGTATCAGACCATGCGCCGTTATAACGCTTGCCGCTGACTATTGTATACGAACGCACTCTTACATAATATTTCTTCCCTGCCGTCAGGTTTGAAACGGTCTTTTTATCCGTTTTGTTTGAGGATATGATCAAGGTTTTTGCACCTGCGAAGTCAGAGCGTGTACTGTACTGCAATTCATATCCCGTGGCTGAGCCTTTCTGAGCAAAGTCGATAAAAAAGCCTTTATATCTTGTTTGCAGAGATTGTATCTCCTGTTTTGCAGGATAAATGGTAAAAGTTTTTGTTATCGTACCCTGATAGTTGCCCATGAAGCTTATGATCATTTTTCCAACGCCTATTTTTGTATTTGAGCTATAGGAAACAGTATAATCATGTTCAGGAAGAAGAAATTTTCCTCCGTCTGTTACCATAACGTCAGGTATTATAGGCTTGCCTGTGTAGGAGAGCGTATCAACATAATAGACGCTTGTCAATTGGGCGGACTTTGGAAGAATGTCGAATGCTTTGGCTATAGTGCCGCTGTATCCGCCAATGCCTGTTATTATCATTTTGCCCTTGCCTGCGGCTATATTATCGGCATAGTCAATGGTATAGTCTTTATTATTTGTCAAAGTGGTATCACCATAGGAAAGCGTTATACTGCTTTGAGCAAGCTCATAGCCTGTGAATGTCATATATGTTTTAAAGCCTGATATCTCGCAGTCTTTTATAAGCTTTCTGTCGGTATAGACCGCCTGCACTGTCATATGGGATGTGACTTTTGAAAAGTCTTTATCCCAGCCTGTAAAGCGTTTGCCTTTTATGGTCGGTGCTTTGGGCGGATCGGCACTTTTGCCGTATTCTACGGTCTGAGATGACAAAACTGTGCCGTTTATATCGGTAAAATCGACCTTGCAGGTATTGGCTTTCCAGCCTGCATAAAGCGTCTTTGAGCCGTCTGAAAAGCTCACGGACGTTATAGGCTCGCTCTCAAGCTGTGAGTCGGCATACCAGCCTGTGAACTGTGCGCCCTCTTTTGTGGGGGCGGAAAGCTGTGCAGTTTCGCCCTCGCCAAGCTCATCAGGGTTGAGGGAGCTGTTTTCGCCACCGTTAAGGATATAATCTATCTTTGCTTTGTCACTTGGGGTGACTTTTGCGGAAACTGTGGTGTTTTCTGTGAAAACTGTGTCGCTGTTCACAGGTTCGCCTTTATGATACCAGCCGAGGGTGAAGCCCTGCTGAACGTTCACATTCGGGAACACGGCTTTGCCTGCATAGTCGGTGCAGACTTCTATGGTCTGTGCCACAGCGGAGAATGTTATCTTATGGGAAGCCTGCTCGCTATATGAGGTCTGGCGCACAAGAGTGCCGTCCATTGTCCACTTTGCGCTGTCTTTGAACTTTTCACCGTAGGTGTTCATTGCATATGCACCTTGAGAAAGTGCATTTTTTGCAGAAAGGCTTGAAACCAGGCTGTCGCTGTCATTGCTGTAACAGCCGTATGCGTTCACAACGGAAACGGCAATATCCCTGCCTCCTATAAAGGCATTTGTAATGGCGGAGCTGTTTTCCCTTAGGTTTGAAGAACACTCTGTTATGATACCGCAGGATTGTCTTCCTATGACGCCACCTGAATAGACTTCTCCTGACACTGTGCCGTCAAAGGTGCAGGCTTTTATGGCTGTTCCTTGATAAAAACCCACTATTCCACCTGCGTAATCGCCTTTCACTATACAGTTTTTCAGGGAAATGTTATTTATCTCTGCACCATTTTTTATGTATGCGAAAAGCCCTGAATACTCCCCTGAGGAGATAACTGCGTTTTTTATAAGATGTCCGTTGCCGTCAAAATAGCCCATGAATGGGTTTTCAGAATCGCCTACAGGTGAGATAGTTTTTCCGTCAAAGTCAAGGTCACCTTCAAGGGTGACTAGCTTGCCCTCAAAGCTTTCGCCACTGCTGACACGCTTTGCAAAGCTTTCCCACTGGGCTTCTGTGGTTATAACAAGGGTTTCGTCCTGCTCTTCTGCGGCGGAGATAAGGAGCTTTTGTGCGTTTGAGATATCGTTCTTGGAAGCGTTCTCGTCTGCAAGCACCGTTCGGGCGTTGTTTGCTTCCCTTTCACAGCCTGCAAGGGTGCCGTACTTCGCAAGGGCGCTTTCAAGTGAACTTTTATCGGGCTTTGCAGTATCGACAGTATAAGCATAGATAAAAAGGCTTCCTATGGAGTCGGTCTTATCTGCTCCAACGTCAGACCAATATTTGCCGTTAAGAGAAACATAGCTTTGCCCTGACTGCGCCTTTGATGTTCGGTCGCTTTCTGCAAGGAGATATCCCCTGCCGTTGTCGCCGCTGAATTTTACTGAAATGGAATATTTCTCGCCCTCCTCAAGGAGGATATCCTCGGGAAAGTCAACTGTATAAAAGCCGTTTGCGGACACTGAGC
>OHTB01000920.1_pt1 | contig 14528 bp, 9 predicted proteins | sample 1578771 | NCBI WGS metagenome assembly OHTB01 (sample SAMEA3879516, study PRJEB24766) | human gut metagenome | biome: human-associated habitat; feature: feces | place: USA | collected 1985/1987 | reverse complement strand
ACCGTGGCGATGCGGAGCGGGCGCAGCTAGATCGGGACAACTGCTACCGCTATGAAGAGCTCTTCGCAGAGCTACCTGAGCGAATCGGCTGGAGTGTGGGACCACACGCTATCTACACCGTTTCGGGGGATCAGTTGCACTTTGCTAAGGAGTTTGCCGAGGAGCATGAGATCCCCATTCACCTGCACCTCTCAGAGACAGAGCGTGAGGTGAAGGATTGTATTGCCGAGCATGGTACAACGCCTGTCCGCTATCTAGAGCAGATCGATGCGCTCTCGCCTCGCTGCATCATGGCGCACAGCTTATGGCTGGACGATGAGGAGCTAGACATCCTAGCACGTCACGGCTGTACACTGGTTCACAACCCGGCGAGCAATATGAAGCTGGCTAGTGGTGGACGCTTCCGCTACGAGGAGATGAAGGAGCGGGGCATCCCTGTGGCTATTGGTACGGACGGCTGCTCCTCGAGCAACGACCTAGACATGTACATCGCCATGCGTATGGCTTCGCTCCTGGGCAAGGTGTGGCGCTACGACCCGACAGCGGTCTGTGCTCCCGACATCTACCGCTCGGCAACGGAGGTGGGCTATGCTATGCTGGGCCTCAAGGGCGGACGCATCGAGGAGGGTTATCTGGCCGACCTTTGTCTCATAGACCTTAAGGCGCCGAGCATGGTGCCTTGTCACAATCTGACTTCGAATCTCGTCTACGCAGGCTCCTCGACGATTGTCTCAACGACCATCGTGGACGGAGCAATCCTCATGCGTGACCGGGAGATCGTCGGCATGGAGCGCATCATCGAGATGGCTCGTCGCACGGCTCACGACCTACTTCATCGTAAGGGGTAAAGACCTATTCACTATCAAACGAATACACTATGGACTTTCAAAAATATCAGCAAGCAGCCGACTACATCAAAAGCAAGATATCGGCGCAGCCCCGCGTGGGCATCATATTAGGTAGCGGTTTAGGCGGACTAGCCGACGAGATCGCTAACCCAACCGTCATCCCATACAGCGAGATCCCCAACTTCGCTCACTCGACCGCTATCGGTCACAAGGGCAACTTCATCTCCGGTACGCTGGGCGGCGTCCCTGTGGTGGCGATGCAGGGACGCTTTCACTACTACGAGGGCTACCCGATGGAGGTGGTCACGCTGCCGGTGCGGGTGATGAAGCTCCTCGGCATCGAGATCCTCATCGTTTCCAACGCTGCGGGCGGAATCAACTCGAACTTCCACGTGGGTGACCTGATGATCATCAGGGATCATATCAATATGCTGCCGAACCCGCTCATTGGCCCTAATGACGAGAACTTTGGCGTCCGCTTCCCCGATATGACACGTGCTTACGATCGTGAGCTGATCGCTCTCGCTGAGACCATCGCCCAGGAGCAAAAGCTAGCACTCCAAAAGGGTGTCTACGTAAGCCTCACGGGACCCTCCTATGAGACGCCCGCAGAGTATAAGTATTGGCAGACGGTCGGTGCCGATGCGGTCGGTATGAGCACGACGCCTGAGGTGATTGTGGCTCGCCATGCAGGTATCCGAGTCTTCGGTATGTCGGTCATCACCAACGAAGGGTGGCACTTCGAGGGGGACTACACGAACGATGGCGACGAGGTGGTCGCTGCTGCCAATGCTGCCTCCAAGCGTATGGGTGGTCTCATCGCAGAGCTCATCTCCCGTGCCTAACCCGATAGACGAAGAGACGATAGCCTCACAGCTTGCCGCCATACGTGCTGCGCTCCGCACACGTATGGACGGCTCTGTGGCGCAGTCGATGCGGGAGTCGGGACTGGACTACCGCTACAATTGGGGCTGGACACGTGGCTATCTCCTAGAGCTTGCTGCGCAGTACCAGCCCTCCCGACAGCTTGCCGAGGCACTGCGGGACACCTCCGTGCGGGAGCTGCTGATCCTCTCCACGATGCTCTTCCCCCATGAGGAACTTACGGAGCAAGACGTAGCGGCTTTCCTCGAGAAGGCAACCAATGTGGAGCTACAGGAGCAGCTCGCCTTTAACCTCCTATCATACGCGCCACTAGCCATTCGCTGGGCGGAGGAGGTTGTCTTAAGCAACGCTACAGATGAGTCGAGGCTCTACGTGGCGCTCCTGACCATCGCAAACTATACGAAGCGACAGCCTGACAAGCCTTTGCCTGAGAAACTGACGGAGGCTCTGGAGTCGTATGTTTCTGCCGAAAAGCTACCGATGCATTGTCGCCGTGTGGCGTATGATCTGCTGGTTACATTAGAAGAGCGCACTGCAAGCAATGAGTGACGCATACTTTATCTCAGAGGTGTCGTGGGAGGTCGCCAACAAGGTGGGTGGCATCTACACCGTCCTCTCGTCACGAGCAGGCGAGATGATGCATCGCCACGGGGCGGAGCAAGTTCTTTTCGTCGGTCCTCGTCTTCGACCGATGGAGGAGATGGTAGACTTTCGCACGAAGACCTTTTGCACCACCCTGCCCAGTCACATCTCGCTACTGGGCGTGGAGCTACCGATCACGCAGGGCTACTGGCTCACGCCTGGGGGTGAAGCGCAAACGATCCTCGTGGACTACAAGCCACTCGCCACAGTCCGTGACCAGCTCTACTACCTCATGTGGCAGCACTACGGCATCCAGTCGGACCTCGGCTATGGCGACTACGACGACTCCTGTCTCTTTGCCCTTGCAGCTGCCGCGACACTGCTTGCTGTGACACCGCAGCTTGCGTCTCCGAGCAGCCAGCCGATAGCTATTTATAATGAGTGGATCACCGGCATGGGCTTGCTCTATCATCACCTGCAGCAGCCCGACTTGCGCTCGCTCTTTATCACCCACGCTACGACCGTGGGACGCTCTATCTGTAGCAATGGCAAGGATCTCTACCGCTACTTCACGGGCTATCACGGAGACCAGATGGCAAGCGAACTGCATGTCGAGGCGAAGCATGCGCTAGAGAAGGCGGCCGCCCATACCGCCACCATCTTTGCGACGGTCAGCGAGGTGACCGCTCTGGAGTGTACACAGCTCTTGGAGCGCACGCCAGTCGTCTTGCCGAATGGCTTCCACGCATTGGCTACAAGCCGCTTTAAGACGAAAGCTCGCCAGCGACTAATAGACGCGGCCAGCCGGCTTTATGGCAAAACCTTTGCCCCTGAGTGCACGACGCTCGTCGCTACCTCAGGGCGCTACGAGTATCGCAACAAAGGGATCGACCTCATTGTTGCCTCGCTCGAGAGCCTCCTCCAGCAGCAAGCGAAGCTTTCGTCTGACCTCATCCTTTACTTCTTCATTCCCGCTTGGGTTGCCGAGCCTAGAGCCGACCTCACCTATCTGCTCAGTGATACTGACCCAGAGAGCGGTATCACCCCGTTACAGTATCCTTACTTAACGCACTGGCTGCACAACTTGCGAGAGGACACCCTCGCCGGACGCCTCGGCGAACTCCTCGAGAGAGGTGCAACAGAGCAGCACATCTATCCGATCTTCGTGCCCACCTACCTCGATGGTCATGACGGCATCCTAGACCTGCCTTATTATGATCTGCTGAGTGCCCTCGATCTGACCCTTTTTCCCTCGTACTATGAGCCGTGGGGCTACACGCCGCTAGAGAGTATCGCCTATGGCGTGCCGACGGTGACGACAGACTTGTCTGGCTTTGGCCAGGCGATCCTAGAGCTTTATAGCGAGCCTGCTACGGACAGCCTGCAGCACGGCGTGCAGGTCATTCCACGTCGTGATCATGACGACGCCTTTGTGACAAAGGCGCTGGCGACGATCCTAGAGCAAGCTACCGCAGGACTCCCGAAGGCGTGCTACAAGCAAGCTCGGCAGACAGCCACCCAAGCGCTTTGGGCACACTATTACGACTATTATATAGAGGCTTACCGTCAGATGATGACGCTGGGCTAGTTGATCAGTTGCGTGCGACTATCCTGATCAGTTCTGGCAGGCTCCATCTCGGAGCGTGGCACCATGCTCTGGGCGAGGTAGTCAGGACGATTGGCGTAGATGTATAGGACGCTACCCCCCTTGATCGCGTCAATGATCGGACGCGCCAGTGCACGAGGCACTGCGGGGCAACCGTAGCTACGCCCGAGACGTCCCTGTCGGATGATCTGATCATTCACATAAGCGGCACCATGTACGACGATAGCGCGAGCTCGCGCCTGATCGTTGTACCCACGCTCTAGCCCGTCGAGACGTAGCGAGTAGCCGTTGCTCCCGCTGTAAGTCTCATTGGTTAGGTAGAAGCCCAGAGAGCTCTGATGAGAGTTCGGTTGATTGGAAAAGGATGTAGCGTAGTTCTCCCCACTACCACGTCCATGTGCGCAGAGCGTAGCATAGAGGAGCTTACCCTGCTCCATATCGATAACAAACATACGCTCCTGAGTCGAGGGCTTGGAGAAGTCCACAATGGTGAGCCGTGAGCGATGCTTGTTTGAGATCTGATTGTATCCCCGCACGCCCAGACTAAAGGCCTCAAACGAGAGCCTCCCCTCCAGTCCCATCTGCTGGTAGAGCTGATTGATCTGCTGTCGCTCTGCAGAGGTAGGTACGACCGTCACACGGTGTCCCGTGGGCGGTATGTCCCACAGCGAAACATCAGACCCAGCTACGTAGCTAGGCATGAGTATCATCAAGATTATCAACCATCTAAGTGAAGAGCTGTGAAGCGTATGCATATCTAGTAAAAGGCTCATTAACGCGCCAAAGGTACGAAAAAGAGATTAGATGTTAGATGTTAGAGGTTAGAAATTAGAGTCAGAGGCTAGAGGCTAGATGTTAGTTTCTAGTAGCACTAGCACCCCTAGTGCCCCTCTCTAAAAACGCAGTCGGTCGGCACACAACCTGTGTACCGACCGACTGATAGTGCTCGACTGCTTAGAACCAGAACAACGGGTAGTCCCAAATGAGCCGGGTCGTATTCATAAGTTCTTTCCAGGAGTAAGAGGAGTAGGTTCTTGCTCCGTCATAGCCAACCGTAATAAAAGACATCGTTGACTTGAACTTGCCCTCTGGGATCTTTAGATAAAACTCGTAAGAGAGATTGTTCTGACTGATGGGCGTGTCACTGAGCGTTAGATAGTTGGATATATTGACATACCTTCTCGTATCATCATCGTAGATATTCCAGTATGGTTGACTATTATTGGGACGTCCGTAATACTCGCCATTTGAGTAGTGTAGGAGTTGTCCCTTGACCTCCACGCTAGTAGCTGTGAACACATGCTCATCACTTGCCATCCACTTTTCCAAAGTTTTGGTTGCACTAACGGTAAAGGAGATGTAGCCGTACTCAGATTGAACCTGATAGACACTCTTTATCGTTACCTCCTGATTCATATTCGCAGGAGCCTTCTTCGTATCATAGGTTAGATAAAACAGTCCATCGGAGTTGGTGGGCTGGATGTAGTACGTTCCTTGGGGGACGGCGTTACCTTTCTGAGTGAAAGGACTGGTGCTAGGCATCGGCCGCCTTGTATTAGAGGTGCCAGGATCCTTGAAGTAAAGGCGTATAGGCTTGGACTTGTAGGTCGAGGCACTGGGATAGATCGTCTCCGTCTCGTAGTAAGGGGAGGAGAGGACGATATCGTGGCTAGGGGAGGTTGTCCCATCATTGACTAGCATAGGGATGCGTACGCGCCCATTGTGACGATCGTAAGAGTCTGTCTTGACGATATAGCGGTAGTAGACCTTGCGACCACGCTTGACGATGGTTAGGTTCTCCGTATTCCCTTTTGTATTCCTTGGGGAGAGATCTGGAGCCTCGATGAGCACCTCAAAGGGGAAAATACCCTTGGGCAGATTCTTGTATATATCAAACTCGAGGAACTTATTCCCTGGTTGCGAAGCATCATCGACCAGCTTAGCCTTAAAGAGTAGAGGCTTACGTATAGTGATCTCTACATTACGTATCAGGGGGTTGGTAGCACCAGAGACTGGAGTACCATCCACCCGCTCATAGGTGTATAGATCCTTAGGATTGGTGGGGGGCGTATCGTCAGGAGCGTAAGAACGTAGTCCTGCTACCTCAATGCTGTATCGCTCGACAGCATCGGAGGGGATGTTTTTGACCTCGATGCTAAAGTGGTCGTCATTGCCCCTACGCGTGCTTATCTCTGTCTGTGTCAGAGCGCCCATGTAGAAGTCATTGTCACTCCACCGCTTGTAATACCTGATATACTGTGCACCAAAGCCTGCTCCCGTAGCACTCCCATAGGGTTTGAAGCGATAGTTGCTATCGGTGATGGCAAAGCTGGTGTTAAAGTTATACGTACCAGGACGCACGATGAGTATCTGGACGGGGTCTGTCTTGAGTGTAAACATCTCATCAGATACCTGCGTGAACTCCTGTAGTTCGATGGAGGAGAATATATTATTGTGTGCGGGGGCTGCTATCGCCTCAGCCATCGTAGCATAGCCGTCCGAATTGACCGCCGTGATAGTCACCTTGTAGTGATTGTTGCGGATGATCGGGAGGACGCGGTCGCTGATGATGTTTTCCTCGGTGCGCTTAGCAACGAAGTCTACCTTGTAGTATCGAGTCGCAGTGGTCCTATTCTTGAGCACCTTCTCCCCCCGAATGATGAGGAAGACCTTCTTGTCTCCGTTGTTTTGATGCTCAAATAGTCTAAACTCAGCATCCGCTGGAACGATATGCTCAGGGATGTCATTAGGGATGACCTCCACATCGGGAGGAATCGTTGCCTTGGTCGGTGCATAGGGAAAGGAAAAGGCGTAGTTGTCCATCACAAAGGGAGCTATTGTGCCACTCTTATGCACATTGCAAGCGGTAAAGCCTGTCAGCTTGAAGCCATTCGTTGCCGGAGTTTTATTGACTACTGTGATCTTGGCATGGCAGCGTAGGAGCTTGACGACCTTACCTTGTAGCGACTGACCATCTAGCTTATTTAGCTTAACCTGTGCCCACATCGGGTCGAAGGCTTTGGTCTGATCGTTATTACCATTGGCAGACTCAATGCTTGTCGTCAGGTTCGGTATGATAGCTCCTGCCGAGTTGCCCACGAGGAAGTAGTCCTGCGTCTGTCCGGTCCAGTCGTAATTAGCCACGAAGTGTAGGTATCGGGGCTTGTCACTCTGTATGAAGGTCGCCTGGAAGCTCTTAATCCTCTTGATGGAGCCTTTCTTGCCATCAGGGAGGAAGGCGTCATCACCTAAAGGATCAGCCGAGGCAGGATCTCCTAGCACAGCATCTGTCGAGTAGAGAAACTCTTGATGCTCGTTGAAGACCAATATGCGTAGCGAAGTGATCTTCTCTACCTCGTCATCATTGATAGATGCACTCCTGAGTGCTAGGTCGCTCAGATCATCAGCGTGTAGCCCTAGAGTTAGCGTGATCGAGTCGCCCACCTTACCCTCAGGTATGAGCATGCCACCCATAGGCTCCCGGACACACCCTGCGAGTAGCAGGAGCAGTGGCAGGGCTATATAATAAAGATATACTCTTCGCTTCATAAGGATTAGATTACTGCTCGTCATACATATATGTGTCAAAGATGGGGCGGACATAGACTGCGGGGAAACCATCTTCGTACGAGTTTTCGAGACCTCGTTTATTGACCATTTCCTGAAATGTGATGACCTTATGTTGTAGGAAGTCATACACCATTCCCTTCTCTGCGACCCAATAGTAGGAGCCAAAGAGCAAGCCCTCGATCTCCGTTTTCTTATCAATCTGCATCTCGTCAATAAGCTTCATCTCAGCAGAGGTAGGGATACGCCACCGACCTTGATACTTGAAATCTTTGTAAATGGCACGCCATGACCCAGAATAGGGTCCTGGATAATTACCTGTTATGTTATAGAACTCTCTATAGGTGCCATTAGTACCAAACTCACCCTCAAAGTAATCGAAGCATCGCGTCTGGGCGTCCCAATAGTACGCTGCGATGTTTTGTGTTTTAGCCTTTCCTCCTTGGTAAGCGAAAGTGCCATTATCGTAGTTTGCTGGGTCGGTATAAGGATCTTGAGCACCCCAAAATCTGCTAGACAATGGACCGTAGTAAGGAGCTTCAGCTGAAAACATCTGCGAGGAGAACCTACTCTCACGACTCATGGTGCTGGGCACATCCTCTGGCATTTGGAAAGAGTATAAAGTCATACCATGTTGGCTGGCGATGATGAACTGTGGAGAGATGAGCTGGTTGGACATGTGATCAGTCTTAGTCCGACCCTTGGAATCCACTGGCGAGCCAATGCGCTCACCCTCTCTAGGAACCACAGTTGTGATCTTAAAGTTCACCTCGTTGATCTGAGGAGAGATTCTCTTTTCTCCCTGATACTTGCCGAAGATGCCAATTGTGGAGTGATACCTAAAGTCAGCGTAGACGGGTTTCATATTACCATTCTTGTCTACGTACTGCTCCCTGCCATTGCGGAAGCCCTTAGAGCGTTCGCCCGTGACATACCTATTGGGGTACTGCAAGACGTGCACTACTTGGCTTAGGTTACCGCCCTGTTGCTTTACGGTGAACTCAATGTGATACGGGATATAGTTGACCGGTACTGGGTGCTGGATCGTGATGACTCCATTGGATAGGTAATCCGCTGAGGGGGTAATCACGATGCCGTCCCAGTCGGACGTATTAGTCCTACGCTTACTTTCGTCCTCCGTTTTAGTCCCATTGATCTTGTAGAGCTTGGACTCCTTCTGGCTATACTCACGCCGGTAGTGTACGCCACGCTGGTCGTAATATTCGTACCAAACGCTCTCTATCTTAATATCTACGGGAAGACTGGAGGCATAGGGGATGGATACCTCATCGACATCCGCCATAATGGGGTACTTGTCATACACCTCGAGGTACTGCGCCTTGAGGAGCTCACCGTCGACGGCCTCAATCAGGTTCCACGGAGTGATGGCTATGTTGGAGGTGATGTCTACGGGAGTGTCTTCGTTGAGACTACCTAGCACCTCTATGGAGGTGAGAACGTCATAGAGATGGTTACGCTCGAGCTTGTGGAGCATATCCTCTGTGACCTCCCCGAGAGCCTTGCGATAGTTCACCGGTATGCGGTAGTAGTAATCGTTCCAACGGGCTGTATCTGCGGCTTCTTTAGGACGCATACTCAGCTTGAGACGTAGGAAAGTCTCATTTGTCGAGGTGCTACGCCAGTCATGCTCGTAAGCGTAAAAAGGCACTGTACCATAAAACTTGCCGTCTTCCTTGCTATTCTTATACCCTAGAGCAGAGAAGTCGGTCACGGCCATGGGACGGTAGGCGGAGTTGTGCCAGTCGCTACCATTGGGCTGATAGGGTGAGTCACTCCGTACGATCTTCGTCTTCTCTGGATAGCGTACGAGACAGACTTCAGGTACGCTGCCTGGCTTGACCACGTAGGGTGTCTCAGTGCCGTTCTGATAGTCCTTGACATCGATATGATCGATCCTCAGTCGAATCTTGGCAGCCGCACGATAGAGTTCGATCGTCCCTAGCTCTGCTCTTGGGTTTTGAAAGCCCCAAGTGACGGTCGTCTGGAGTGCGCCATCCATGAGGAACTTATCTTGTGGAGCTATCTTGCCGCTTTGTGGAGCTGGGTTGAGCTTGCTCTGATCGTCCTGTATCAGCTCGTAGAGAGCTGTCTTCGTTGTGGCGCTCGTGGCGATAGGCTTGCTGGCATTAACCACCGCGATATAGTCTAGTGGCGTACCCTCGAGCTTAGGAAGGTCATCCTTGGGGATAATAAAGGTAGCACGACTGCCGATCTCGCTACCCGTGAGCGCCTCCTGCTTGAGCGGAGTGTAACGCCCGACGAGATTGCCTGTTGCTGGATCAAAGACAAAGAGCTCTATGCTCTCGATCTTGTTCTCATTAAGCAGGGCGCCTCCGTGGAGCCCGTTCTCCTTGTCACCCTCCTCCTCGCCGACGTGGCTACGGAGCGCGGCCGTGGTCGTCTGCTCGGTACGCGGTATGAGCGTGAGCTCGAGAAGCTTGCCATCGCCCTCGGAGATGTGCAGAGCATCGTCTGTTCGCTCACTAACGCAACTGGTGAATGCCACACAGATGCCCACGAAGGTGAGCACGGTGCAGAGGGCTATGCGTGCGCTGGTCTGGATATTATATCGAAGCTTTGTCATTGCGAGTCTTAGTACATTACTTGTTTGATACGCCACCGCTGAGAGCCTCCGCCATCCATGTAGCTGTCACGGGTTCTCTGAGGGTTGAGGTCTAGCTCCTTGCCATCGACTACGATGTAAAACTGAGTGTAGTATGGCTCAGAGGTAAACTCCTGTCGGGGCTTGATCTGGAATGTATAGGTTTGTGGAGGAACTTGACCGACGATGTCTGGCTCTACTACCTGATCGTAGGTCGTGCCCGTAAAGAGGTAGTTCAGTCCGTTCGTGATGGAGGCTGACCAGATAGCACCTACGGGCTTGGTAATCTCAAAGGTCACCTTGACAATCTCGTTGTGTGAGAGGAGTACCTCCTGAGATATATCGTCTAAGGTTCGTTTGGTAGCATTGGTTGTTGCATCAACGACCTCGAGCGAACAGGTATATTCTGGTTGTGTGAACTGCAGCTCTGACTCAATCAGTCGCCAGGGCATCACCTTAAAGTTTATGACTAGGTACTTACCATCGGCAGGTACATTGATGTCGTAACGATAGTGATGGTTGCGGACGATGCTGTAGTCGGCTTGATTGCTTAAGACATTGCCCGTAGCGACATCTAGGTAGGTGTATTCCGACCCTGGGGTCATGTTTTGTGTGTTCTGATTAGAGATGATAGGGATCTTGTGCACGACTCCACTCACCATCTCTATCTGTATGTAGCTGGGAGTGCCAATGGGCATGTCGCTGTTCGAATTCCATCCTAGTGTAGTGGAAGCCTTCCCGAGGAGTCGCTCCGGGATATACATCTTGGCTTGGAAGCTATTGCCCGTGATGGAGCCACTACCATTAAAAGGCTTTTCGGTTAAAGCTACAGAGGCAGATTTACTATTCTCCATAAAGGAGTGCTGCGTAGCTACGTTGCAGATCTTGATGCTCTTGATCTTGCTGACGCCATCTCCCGTGAGGTTGAGGCTGACCTTGGCTGAGGAGCGAACTAGATTGACGGTCTGTTGCTTTGTGCCAGTCTCGGGGCTGTCAGACCAATTGCTGACAGGCTCGAGAGGCTTCGACGTATTTGTCGTCGGAGTAAAGGGCTTGGGTACGCTCACACTCCCGCCAGTGGGTATGATTTGGTTCTCATAGATACGTGCCATCGGGAAGAGACTCTTCTCCGTGCCATTCATGACGGCACCATTGTAGAGTGGTGTGCCTGTGTCACGGCTCTTGAAGCTCTCGAGATGCTGTAGCGTCGTCTTCAGGTCGGCATAGTTCTTTAGCCCCTCTAGCGTATTCCGCCAACTCTCAGGGTAGTTTGCCACAAAGCAAAAGTGGTACCGTGCCCCCTCCTCGGGTTGTAGCTCCATGAGGAAGTATTGCTCCGTCGTGAAGTGACTCTTGACGAGTAGGCTCTGAGCATCTGTAGCTCCCACCTTATAAATCAAGACTGCTAGCTCGCCTACATAGTCTTCATAGTCCTTGGAGTCAGACTGTATAGAGGGATTGTTGCCCTGCTCACGCAGAGAAGTGTTGGGGAGTTCTATTCCCCCCATTGAGAAGCGCAGACAGGTGGTCCGACTAGGGTCATCGTCAGGCACGGCTCCTCCGTTCATCCGCTGGCACGATACAGATAGTAGCGTGCTGCAGAGGAGAGCTAGGAGTGTGATGTATAATGTATTGCGAGACATAATAAGCTGAGAGCTGTATGTGTGTTAGGGAGGGGAGTGGTGGATAGTGCGAGGGGAGTGGGAGGCCCTTAGTATCTATTGATCAGATTGACTGGGAAGGAGTGTATCTGATAGTTGTTGATGAAGATATGGATCACGAGATTATTGTCCTTACACTTATCTTCCAGCTCTAGGACAATGTCAAAGTCGTGGGTACACTCTAGGTTTACGTTGGGGTTCTCTAGTAAGACCTTCCCTAGGAGGTCCTGCTCGAGGAAGTCCTTCTTCTCCTTCTTGTTGTGTAGGCGTAGGAGGTTGTGGTATCCACTCTTGAGCTCCATGAGTGTGAAGGAGAGGGTCCTAGCAAACTTATCTTTGTATAGCTCTACGCCTGGATAGTTGAGGGTCGGAGTGCCTAGTGGCATGCGTCGGTTGATGAGGTAGGTGCCATCGGCCGAATAGGTCAGTATGTCAAAGTCGTCAATGTCGTAGCGGTCCCGTACACTCTCGTGGAGTCGCAGGGTAATGTTGATGCGGTTGGTCACTTCTAGCATGTTGATGGAGACATTGGCAAATACGGTACCGTACTCCTTACGGTCTGGTAGAGAGACGACACGGCTCTCACCTTGCCATACCTTATGCTCTCCGAGACTGATGGCCTTGTCATTCTCGGCTCGTAGACGTAGCATGACATCTTTCTTGGTCGTCGTGCCCTCTACGAAGTTCCCCAGGGTGAAGTATTGGTCTGGCGTGCCGCCCCATGCGATGAAGGAGTACTGTCCATTCTCGACGGGAGGAAGCTCGACCTTGTACACCTCAGTCAGATCCACCCATCCAGTCACCTTCTTTACTGTGACTAGCACATCGTTTAGGTCGAAGGCGAAGACATACAGCCCATTTACCTCACCCACAGCCTCTGGTGCTTCCATACAGGGGGTCTGATTGTAAAAACTGATGTACACCCCTTGAGGGCACTCCTCGAGATCCTCGTAGATAATCTTGCTACAAGCGGTGGTGAGTGCTAGGAGAGTGAGTAAGGGAAGTATAATATGGTGAACCCTATTCATAGCTCTGATGTTTGATAGAAGTGATAAGAAAGGACTACAGGGGGGCTGGATGCCTCAGTGAGATGGGGGACCAACGCCCCCTGTAGTCGTCTGTTGTGCGATCTACTCAGCCTCTATATTAGGATAGAAGCTGGGTCGATGATTAGTAACGGTTGACAAGATTTACCTTATAGCTGTGGATCGTCCAGGGGAGTACCTGCAGCTGTACAGAGAGGTGCGTTTTCTTCGTCTCGAGAGGCTCATCAGGCTTGATCTCATCCTTGTCTGCTACACCCATCTCGCCGAAGCCGGTGATGTGTGCATGGTAGACCTGGTTGCGTACCGTAGGAGACTCGCTGATTGTCTTGGTCAGATCTTCATAAGGAACGTCTGGGTTCAGCCAGATGTAGTAGTACATCTCACCATTCTTGTACTCCTTAGCGCTCTGCTTCTTTTCGGAGGTGCCTGTTGCGTTGACATCCATAGCCTCAGCCTTCTCCTTGGTTGAGTAGAACTTACCATCAGATAGACCTAGGTAAACAGTCTGAGCATCGGTGCCGGTAGGAGCAACGCCATCGATCTTGTCTACGGTGAAGGTAGCCTTGATCTCAAACATAGTCGAGTTGCCCTTCATATACTTGCCCTTAGCGTGTGTGACTGGGAGGACGAACTTGCTAAACGTCTCTGCGCCTAGAGCCTCCTTGACACTAGCTAGCTCATTGTTAGCCTTGACGAGAGCAGCCTTGTACCCCTCAGCGTCAGAGTAGAGCATCTTGTTTGCACCCTCTGTAACTAGGTCAGCCCAAGTGCTAGATGTAGGAGCGAAGTCATAGACAGGAGCTGCGACCTTCCAGTCCTTACGATCCTCTAGGACGTTGAACTGTAGGGCGCTACCAGTGACCTGATAAGCGATATCCTTGACGGTAACCGTTGCGGTCGTTTCCTCTTTTGTGACTCCCTGAGCATCTGTGAAGGAGCGCTTGACTTCGATCTTCTTGACAGCCTCGTCGTCTACAGTGACGATAGCACGAGATGCGACACGTGATACGCGTACCTCGACACGGTTAGCCTTACCACCGATAGCGTCTTCCTTGCTGACGTTAGATGCGATCGTCACGTCCTCGGGAGCGGTCTCGTTGGTCATCAGGACGATATCCTTCTCAGCGTCGTACTTAGCTACATCAGCGATAGCAGCAACCGTAGCGACAGCCTTCTTGAACTCTGCGTCGAACGAAGCTCCATCACCGGTCTTCTGATCGAGAATGCTTGTGACCTTGTTGTTGACATCATTGATGACGACGTAGACCTTTACCTTGTCACCAGACTTAGCCTCTACGGCGAGGTTAGGAGCGAGGATACCATTGTTGATACCCCCGAAGTTAGCTTCCGTGAATTGGTCTGAGCTGATCGTGGTAGTACCATTAGAAGTGGTGGCTACGTAGACCTTGATTGCCTTGATCACGTCACGACCCTGCCACTCACCATCTAGCTTGTTGTGGTCATCAGGTAGAGCACGCGTCTCAGGTGCTGGGAAGCGGACGGATACACCTACGTAGGTGTCGCACTGACCGTTTTGGAGTGCAGCCTCTTGTCTGTCACTCTTGCAGCTTGCTAGCCCAAGCAGGAGTGCTGCAGAGGCCAGAAGAGCTGTTGGCTAATTCCTATTTTGAGGTGCTGGGGGTGAAGCCCCCACAAAAAAACTAACTGAAGTGAATTGATTAACTTGCACCCCCAAATGAATGAGGAGAG